>ERZ1370068.1877-contig-11828_pt1 | contig 32617 bp, 47 predicted proteins | sample MGYA00561227_ERZ1370068 | MGnify/ENA primary metagenome ERZ1370068 (study PRJEB38410, sample SAMEA6850437) | metagenome | study: Metagenomic assessment of the ecological functions of the soil: analysis of the soil microbiota associated with the...
GTCGATGAGCTCGTGCAGGCCGGGCTGATCGAGCGTCGCGAGCGGCGCGCGCTGGATGAACTTGCGCGGCGCCGTCGAGAACTTCGAGCACACCTTCGCTGCGCGGCAGCGGCGTCAGCGAGCTTTCGAGCTGCGTGAGGCAGAACTGGCAGGAGCGCGGGAACTGGTCGTCGCGCAGCAGGAACTGGAGCACGTCGGTGCGCTTGACGCGTGTGCGCATCTTCAGCCGGTACATCTGGTAGCCGGACAGCGACTTCAGCACGCTCATCCACTGCACGGTTTCGAACGGCCGCAGCTCGGGCGTCTCCGCCGGCAGTAGTTGGGCGGAGCGCACGTCGACGATGCGGCTGGTCATGTCGGCGCGTTCGAGGTTGCGGCCCAGCGTGCTGAACGTGTGCGCGTCGTTGCGGTTCATGGTGCCGTCGAGCATGCCGGACAATGGTCTGCAGCGTGACGACGACGCGCTTCAGGAAGTCGAAGCGCGTGCGCTTGTTGATGCCTGCTGGCAAGGTCCTTGGTGAATTCGGCGAAGAACTCGTTGAGCAGTTCCCAGGCCTCGGTCGGCAGGATCTCGCGCAGCGTGCGCGCGTTTTCCCGCGCCGCGGTCAGCGAGCTGCAGATCGAGCCGGGATTTTCCTTGTCGGCGATCAGGAAGTTGACCACGTCGCGCTCTTCGCCCTTCGTCTCCGCTTGGGCGTCGAACTCCGCGCGATTGCCCGAGATGTCCACCAGCGGCAGCCAGCCGGGCGCGATGCCGCCCGGAAGATCGAGCAGCAGGTTGGTGTTCACGCCGATGATGCGCGCGGTGTTCTCCGCGCGTTCGAGATAGCGCGACAGCCAGTAAACGTTTTCGACGACGCGGGCTAGCATCTAGCTATCCGTATCCACGATCCAGGTGTCCTTGCTGCCGCCGCCCTGCGAGGAGTTCACCACCAGCGAACCCTTGCGCAGCGCGACGCGCGTGAGGCCGCCGGTGGTCACGGCGGTCTGCGGGCCGGACAGGATGAACGGCCGCAGGTCCACGTGCCGCGGCTCGAGCCTGTCGTTCACCAGCGTGGGCACGGTAGATAGTGTGACGACTGGGCTGCGCGATGAAGCTGCGCGGATCCGCCTTGAGCGAATCGGCGAACTTGGCGCGCTCGGCCTTCGTCGACATGGGGCCCATGAGCATGCCGTAGCCGCCCGAGCCGTCGACCGGCTTCACCACGAGCTGATCGAGATGGCCGAGCACGTGTTCGAGCTGCTTGGCCTCGCCGCAGCGATACGAAGGCACGTTGGGCAGGATGGCGTCCTCGCCCAGGTAGTACTTGATCATGTCGGGCACGTAGGTATAGACGAGCTTGTCGTCCGCGACGCCCGCGCCGGGCGCATTGGCCAGCGCCACCTTGCCCGCGGCCCAGGCGCGCATCAGGCCCGGCACGCCGAGCGAGGAATCCTTGCGGAACACTTCCTGGTCGAGGAAGTCGTCGTCGATGCGGCGGTAGATGACGTCGACGCGCGTCCAGCCGCGCACCGTCTGCATGTACACGCAGTCGTCGCTATCTACCGCGAGGTCGCGGCCCTCGACCAGCTCGCAGCCCATCTGGCGCGCCAGGTAGGCGTGTTCGAAATACGCCGAGTTGTAGATGCCCGGCGTCAGCACCACGACCTCGGGCCGCGTCTCCTTGCGCGGCGACAGCGCGGTCAGCATGTCGTAGAGCTGCGAGGGATAGTCGTCCACCGGCAGGATGGCGGCGCTCTCGAACAGCTCCGGGAACACGCGTTTGACGACCTGGCGGTTCTCGAGCATGTAGGACACGCCGGAGGGCACGCGCAGGTTGTCCTCGAGCACGTAGACCGTGCCGTCCTTGTCGCGGATCAGGTCCGAGCCGCAGATGTGCGCCCAGGTGCCGAGCGGTGGTTTGATGCCGCTGCACGTTGGCGCGGAAGTTCTTCGAGGTCGCGATGATCGAGGCCGGCATCAGGCCGTCCTTGATGAATTTCTGCTCGTGGTAGACGTCGTTGATGAAGAGATTCAGCGCGGCGGCGCGCTGGATCAGTCCCGCTTCGATCTTCTGCCATTCCTTGCGGGAGATGGTGCGCGGGATGATGTCGAGCGGCCAGGCGCGGTCGATCGGAGCCGTCCTGCTCGTGGTAGACCGTGAACGTGATGCCCATGGCCTTGATGGCGCAGCTCGGCGGCCTGCTGGCGCACCGCGATCTCGTCGCCGTCCATATCCGTCAGATAACGCATCAGCTGGCGCCCGGCTGCGCGTGCGCCGCCGCCGGGGCCCACGAGCTCGTCGTGGAATCCAGGGGAAGGGTATGACGTCCAGTCGGTTTTCATTGTTTGCGGTGCGCTCGACCCAAAAATACCAGAGCCGAAAGATCGCGTTCAAAAAGTGCGTGGCCGCCAGTGTGCGCGCATCCCGATGGTGCTGCGGGCCTGATTTCTGGCGCATATTTGGTGCGGCCATGTCTAACAGGGCTCCTGTGTAGAATGCCGTCGTGTCCATCCATGTCGCACTCAATCACGTCACGCACTATCGCTACGACCGGCTCGTGGCGCTCGGACCACAGGTCGTGCGCCTGCGTCCCGCGCCCCATTGCCGCACGCGCATCATTTCCTATTCGCTGAAGGTCACGCCGGCCAAGCACTTCATCAACTGGCAGCAGGACCCGGAGGCTAACTACCTCGCGCGCTACGTCTTCGCGGAGAAGACGCGACGAGCTGCGCATCGAGGTGGACCTGGTCGCCGAGATGGCGGTGCTCAATCCGTTCGACTTCTTCCTCGAGCCGTACGCGGAGACCTTTCCGTTCGGCTACCAGGGCGTGGACAAGCGCGACCTCGCGCCATACCTCGTGATGTTCCGCGGCGAGCCGCTGTTCAAGGAATACCTGCGGCACCATTCCGCGCGAGCGCAAACGCACCATCGATTTCCTGGTCGAGCTCAACGCGCAAGCTCGCGAACGACATCAAGTACCTCATCCGCATGGAGCCGGGCGTGCAGACGCCCGAGCTCACGCTCACGAAGAGCTCCGGCTCGTGCCGCGACTCCTCGTGGCTGCTGGTGCAGCTGCTGCGTCACATGGGCCTGGCGGCGCGATTCGTCTCCGGCTATCTCATCCAGCTCACCGCCGACATGAAATCGCTCGACGGCCCGTCGGGCCCGGAGAAGGATTTCACCGACCTGCATGCCTGGTGCGAGGTCTATCTACCCGGCGCGGGCTGGATCGGTCTCGATCCCACCTCGGGCCTGCTCGCGGGCGAGGGCCACATTCCGCTGGCCTGCACGCCCGAGCCCGGCGCCGCCGCGCCGGTCACCGGCGCGGTCGACAAGGCCGAGGTCGAGTTCGAGCACCACATGAAGGTGCGAGCGCGTCTGGGAAGCGCCGCGCGTCACCAAGCCGTACACCGAAGAGCAGTGGGCGGAGATCGAGAAGCTCGGCCACGCCATCGACGCGCAGCTGCTGGCGGGCGACGTGCGCCTGACCATGGGCGGCGAGCCCACCTTCGTGTCGGTGGACGATCCGGATGGCGCGGAGTGGAACACCACGGCGATGGGGCCCGACAAGCGCCGCCTCGCCATCGAGGTCTACAACCGGCTCAAGCAGAAGTACGCGCCGCAGGGGCTGTCGCACTTCGGCCAGGGCAAGTGGTATCCGGGCGAACAGTTGCCGCGCTGGTCGCTCAACTGCTTCTGGCGCCGCGACGGCGAGCCGATCTGGCACGAACCCGGAGCTGCTCGACGACGAGAAGCAGGATCGCGGCGTCACGCCGGACATCGCCGGCGCTGTTCCTCGCCGGCGTCGCCGAGCGACTGGGGCTCGCGCCCGAGCACATTTTCGCGGCGTTCGAAGATGCGTTCTACTACCTGTGGCGCGAACGGCGGCTGCCTGTCGAACGTCGACCCGTTCAAGTCGAAGCTCGAGCGATCCGCAGGAGCGCGCGCGACTGGCGAAGGTGTTCGAGCAGGGTCTCGACGCCGTGATCGGCCACGTGCTGCCGGTGTCGCGCGACTCGCGTCCGGGGACGCGCTGGCGCACCGGTTCGATGGTTCCTGCGGCGCGAGCGCTGCTACCTGATTCCCGGCGATTCGCCGGTCGGCTATCGGCTGCCGCTCGATTCGCATGCCCTGGGTCAGCAAGGACGACTACCCATACATGTATGAGCCGGATCCGATGGCGCCGCCGCGCCATTGCCGCGAGCCGCCGATATCCGCCGCCAGTTCATGGCGCGAGACGCTGAAGATTCGCGCCAGCGAAGCGGCCGGCAATGCCGCACGGCGCGCGCGCCAAGGCGCGCGAAGTCGCGCATGCGTCTCGCGAGGGCGTCGTCGCGCCCGACTGCGCGCCGGGATTCCTGCAGTCCGCGACCGAGATCACGCGCACCGCCATGTGCGCCGAGCCGCGCAACGGCACTCTCTATATATTCATGCCGCCGACCGACAAGCTCGAGGACTACCTCGAGCTGGTCGCCGCGGTCGAAGCGACCGCCGAAGCCATGGACACGCCGGTGGTGCTCGAAGGCTACGAGCCGCCGAAGGATCCGCGCCTCAACCGCTTCAGCGTGACGCCGGATCCGGGCGTCATCGAGGTGAACATCCACCCGTCGGGCAGCTGGGATGAACTCGTCGATCGCACCACGCACCTGTACGACGCCGCGCGCCAGACGCCGGCTAACTACCGAGAAGTTCATGATCGACGGCCGCCACACCGGCACCGGCGGCGGCAACCACTTCGTGCTCGGCGGCGCGACGCCGGCGGATTCGCCCGTTCCTGCGGCGGCCGGACCTGCTGCGCAGCCTGCTGGCGTACTGGCACAACCATCCGGCGCTGTCCTATCTGTTCAGCGGCCTGTTCGTCGGCCCCACCTCGCAGGCGCCGCGCATCGACGAGGCGCGCAACGATTCGCTGTACGAGCTCGAGCTGGCGTTCAAGCAGCTGCCGCCCGCCGGGCAGCCGGTGGCGCCCTGGGTCGTCGACCGCCTGTTCCGCAACCTGCTCATCGATTCCACCGGCAACACGCATCGCTCCGAGTTCTGCATCGACAAGATGTTCTCGCCCGACGGCAACACCGGCCGTCTCGGGCTGCTCGAGATGCGCGCCTTCGAAATGCCGCCGCACGAGCGCATGAGCCTCACGCAGCAGCTGCATGCTGCGTTCGCTGATCGCGCGCTTCTGGCGCGAACCCTATCGAACCGCCGCGCCTCGCGCGCTGGGGCACCGAGCTGCACGACCGCTTCATGCTGCCGTACTTCGTCGAGCAGCGATCTCGCCGACGTCATCGCCGAGCAGAACGCCGCCGGCTTTCCGCTCGAAGACCGAGTGGTTCGCGCCGCATTTCGAATTCCGCTTCCCAAAGTACGGCGACTTCGCCACTTTCGGCGCGGAAGTGGAGCTGCGCCAGGCGCTCGAACCCTGGCATGTCATGGGCGAAGAGGGCGCGGCCGGCGGCGCGGTGCGCTACGTGGATTCGTCGGTGGAACGACTGCAGGTGCTAGGTGACCGGGCCTCGCGCCCGATCGTTACGCGCTCACCTGCAACGGGCGACGAATCCCGCTGCGGTCCACGGGCACGGTGGGCGAGTTCGTCGCCGGTGTGCGTTACAAGGCCTGGGCAGCCGCCGTCGGCGCTGCATCCGCTGATCCCGGCGCACGCACCGCTGATCTTCGATCTGGTCGACACCTGGATGAACCGCTCGATGGGCGGCGCGCAGTACCACGTCGCGCATCCCGGCGGCCGCAGCTACGACACCTTCCCGGTGAACGCCTTCGAGTCGGAGAGCCGGCGCCTGGCGCGATTTGTCAGAATGGGTCACACGCCGAAGCAAGTCACACCTGCCGCCGAGATACGCCAAACATCGAATTCCCGTTCACGCTGGACCTGCGTAAAGTCTGATGGCGTGACGGCAAGTAGTGAGATGCGCGCGGTTCTCGAACCGGCCGACCTGCGACGATACGACGAGCTGAACGATTCGCAGGGCGCGATGCGCGCGCACTGGCGGCCGCTCATCGACCGTCTGCGCGCCGACGAATCGCCCGACGCCGTGCGCCGCTCGCTCGAGCTCACGCGCCGGCTGGTCGTCGAGAACGGCGTCACCTACAACGTCTACGCCGACCCGCAGGGCGCCGACCGGCCCTGGGCGCTGGATCCGCTGCCGTTCGTGCTGCCGGCCGCCGAGTGGCAGGCCATCGAGGCCGGCGTCGCGCAACGCGCGCGGCTGCTGAATGCGCTGCTGGCCGACCTCTACGGCCCGCAGCGGCTGCTGGCCGAGGGTCACATCCCGGCCGAGCTGCCGTTCGGCCATCCTAACTACCTCTGGCCCTGCCACGACCTGCAGGCCCGCCGACGGCACCTGGCTGCACGTCTACGCCGCGGATCTGGCGCGCGCGCCGGATGGCCGCTGGTGGCTGCTCGCGGATCGCACGCAGGCGCCGTCGGGCGCGGGCTACGCGCTCGAGAATCGCGAGATCCTCGAGCAGGTGCATCCCGAGGCCATTCCCGACATGGCGGTGCGCCGCGTGCGCGGCTTCTTCGGCGGCCTGCGCGCAACGCATGCTGGACGCCGCCGGCGACGAGGCGCCGCTGGCCGTCATCCTCACGCCCGGCCCCTACAACGAGACCTACTTCGAACACGCCTATCTCGCGCGCCAGCTCGGCATGCCGCTGGTCGAGGGCACGATCTCACGGTGCGCGGCGACACGGTGTTCCTCAAGACGCTCGGCGGGCTGCGCCGCGTGCACTCCATCCTGCGCCGCCTCGACGACGACTTCTGCGATCCGCTCGAGTTGCGCGGCGATTCCGCGCTCGGCGTGCCCGGGCTGATCGGCGCGCTGCGCGCCGGACGCGTCATGGTGTCGAACGCGCTCGGCACCGGCGTGCTCGAGTCCGCCGCGTGGCTCGGGTTCCTGCCGCCCGATCGCCGAGCGGCTCATCGGCGAAAAGCTGCTGCTGCCGGAGATCGCCACCTGGTGGCTGGGCGAGAAGCCGGCGCTCGAATACGTGCTCGCCAATCTCGACCGGCTGGTCATCAAGCCTACCTACCCGAACCAGCGCTTCGAGCCCATGTTCGGCCGCGAGTTCGAGGGCAAGGCGCGCGACCTGCTGATCGAGCGCCTGCGCAACCGTCCCTACGCCTACGTGGCGCAGGAACACGTGCGCCTGTCGCAGGCGCCGGTGTGGAAATCCGCGGCGTCGTCCGAAGCTCGCGTCGCGCGCGCTCACGATCCGCGTGTACGCCGTGGTGACGCCGGATGGCGTGCGCGTGATGCCCGGCGGCCTGGCGCGCGTGGCCAACGAAGCGGCGGCCGACGTGGTGTCGACGCAGCGCGGCGGCGGCGCCAAGGACGTCTGGGTGCTCGACGACGAATCCGCACGAGGAGACGCTCACGTCGGTTCAGTCCGGCGAAGTGGGCCAACCTGCAGCGCCAGGACTACATTCCTTCGCGCCTGGTCGAGAACCTCTACTGGCTGGGCCGCTATGCCGTGCGCTGCGAGAACACCGCGCGGCTGCTGTTGCGCACGCTGGCGGCGCGCAGCGATGCGCGCGCGTCTGGGCACACGCGCGGCAGATCTGCCGCGACCTCGGCGCGGTATCGCGCCGAAGGCGAGGTCTTCGATGCGCTGCGCACGCGCGATTCGCAAGGGTTGCAGGCCGACGTCAAGCATCTCGCCTGGTGCGCATCGCAGGTGCGCAACCGGCTGTCGGCGCGTTACTGGCGCGGTGTCGTCGGGCTGCAGCGCCAGATGCAGGAGGCCATGGCGCACGCGCGGCAGCAGCCGCGAAGTCTACGAGCGCGTGCTGCTGTCGCTGGCCGCGCTCACCGGCTTCTCCGAAGAAGACATGATGCACGACGAGGGCTGGCGCGTGATGCGCCTCGGCCGGCGCATCGAGCGCATGCAGTTCGTCGCCAACATCCTGGTGCGCCAGCTCGAGAGTCCGCACGCCACGCGTCCCGAGGCCGTCGAATGGCTGCTCGACGTCTGCGACAGCACGCCTATCTACCGCGCGCGTTACGCTCGGCGTGCCGCGGCTGTCGCAGATGCTGAACCTGCTGCTGTACGACGACGGGCATCCGATGGCGCTGGCCTTCCACCGGCGTTCGATCGACCGCGATCTCGACGACCTGGCGCGCAGCCTCGGGCGGCGAGCGCGAGCGCGGCGTGCCGGACGTGCCGCTGCTGCCGGCAGGGTCCGCGGAACTGCTCGATGCGCCAGGCGAGGAGGCGATGCGGCGCGTGCCGCGCTCGCCGAAGAGCTCGCACGACCTCGCGGCGCGCTCGGCGGAACTCTCCGACCGGCTGTCGCGCCGCTACTTCGCGCTCATCGAATCCGACGCGCAGGCGCTCGCCACATGAGCCTGCCATGGCACAAGTACCGCGTCCGCCACGAGACCACGCTACAAGTACGCCGCCGACGTGATGCACTCGCATCACCTGCTGCACCTGGTGCCGCGTCCCGCGCCCTACCAGCAGTGCCTGGAGCACGAGATCGCAGATCGATCCGGCAAGCCATCGCCGCGTGGATCGAGCTCGATGCCTTCGGCAATCCGCTGATCCGCATCGAGCTCGCGCAGCCGCATCGCGAGCTCACGCGTGGTCTCGCAGATGCAGATCGAGGTGCACGCGCGCCCGCGGTGATCGCCGGACACCACCGACGCCGTGGGAGAAGGTGCGCGACTCGTTCGCCTATCGCGGCGCCTGGCCGTCGCGCGACCAGCTCGACGCGGCGCGCTTCCGCCACGAGTCGCCGCACGTGCGGCTGAAGCAATCCTTCACCGACTATTCGGCGCGACTGTTTTCCGGAAGGCGGCCCGATCCTCGCCTGCGCCGAGAGCGCTGAGCACCAAGCTGCACGCGGACATCGAGTACGCGCCCGGCGTGACCACCATCAGCACCTCGCCCACCGAAGTGCGTCGAAACGCGCCGCGGCGTCTGCCAGGACTTCGCGCATCTCATGATTTCCTGCCTGCGTTCGCGCGGCCTGCCGGCGCGCTACGTGAGCGGCTACCTGCGCACCAACGCCACGCAGACCGAGGGCGGTGAGAAGTTGGTCGGCGATGCGGCGTCGCACGCCTGGGTGGCGGTGTGGAGTCCGCCCTACGGCTGGATCGAGTTCGACCCGACCAATGGCTGCTTCGCGGGCACGGATCACATCGCCGTGGCCTGGGGCCGCGATTTCGGCGATGTCTCGCCGCTGCGCGGCGTGATCCTCGGCGGCGCGGATCACAAGTTGTCGGTGACGGTTCGAGTCGAGCCGGAGGCGACCATCGACGATCTAGCCAGTCAGCTGGCGAGCGATCGCCGCGCGCAGTTTTCGACGTCCACCGATCGCACGTAGTCGCATGATGTTCTTCCACATCGAGTGGTAGCCGAAGCCGCCGTCGGTCAGTTCCTTCAGCGCATCGTCCGGTGTCCAGCCCTGCTCGAGAATGCGGTACATCGCGGTCATGAGGCCGGTGCGATCCGCGCCGTGCTGGCAGTGGATGAGGAACGGACCATTCTCCGTTTTCTTCAGCATGCTCATGACTTCGATGACGTGTTTGTCGCCGATGCGCCAGGTGAGGATCTTCATGTGCTCGGTGCGCAGCGACGTTCCCTTGACCTCGTCCTCGTCGTCGTTGAAGCAGCGCAGGTTGATGACCGTGCGGATGCCCAGCTTTCCAGGTTCTTCATGCCGAGCGCCGTGGGCTGCTCGCTGCGATAGAGCGTGGGCGTGATGCGATGCAGGTTGGGCACGCCTTCGAGCGCGATGGGCTCGGCCCAATGCGCGGGCGCGCCACGGCGGCCGGCGGCGTCTGGCTGCCGGCGTCCTGCGCCAGCGACCGGCGCGATGCGAGCACGGCGAGCAAGCCGAGAATCGGAGTGCGTTTCATGATGGAGCCCGATGGATGACGAGATCAGCGACCACGTCGGCGGCCGCGCCCGGCCGGCGCAATGCGCTGCGCCGCCGCGCTCATGGCCGCGCAGCCGCGGGCGATCCGCGAGCAGTGCGCGAGCTTGAACTCGAGCGTCGCGGCATCCACGGCCTTGATGGCCGCGCCGCATTCCAGTAGATAGTCCGCGTTGCGCTCTTCCTGGCCGGGGATGGGCGACACCAGCAGCATCGGGCGCTGCTTCGCCAGGCATTCGGACACCGACAGGCCGCCGGGCTTGGTCACCACCAGGTCGGCGGCGGTCATCACGCGTTCGACGGTGGTGGTGAACCCGAGCGGAAAGAGTTTGCCGGGATGTTGCTTCGCCAGCGCCTGCAGGCGCTTCAGCAGGTCCGCGTTGCGGCCGGCGAGCGCGACGAGCTGCAGATCGCCGGGCAGCCGCAGCAGGCCGCTGCGCCAGCTCATCGAGACTGCCGACGCCCGCGCCACCGGCCATCATCAGCACGGTGAATCTGTCCGGGCGCCAGCCAGAGCTCGCGCGCGCACACGGCGCGCTCGAGCGGCGCGCTGAACTGCGGCATCACGGGAATGCCGGTGACGGAAATCTTCTCGCGCGGCACGCCGCGATCGGCGAGCCGGAACGCGACTTCCTCGCTCGCCACGCAGTAGCGGTCCACGTGCGGATGCACCCACAACGCGTGCACGTCGAAGTCGGTCACCTGCACCCACAGCGGTGGCAGGCGCTTGCGTCGCTCTGCCTTGCGTTTGGCGCGCTGGCGCGACAGCAGCTCGGCCGGCAGGAAGTGCGTGCAGAGAATGACGTCCGGCGCGAGCCGCTCGATCTCGGCGTTGAGCTTGCGCGTGTTGAGTTTCTCGGCGGCGCGCTTGAGTTTGCCGACCAGCGAATCGCGGCTCGGCCGATCGGTCTTCGAGTACAGGAACGACCAGAGCTGCGGCAGCTTCTCCACCAGCTTGATGTACTGCTCGCCGTAGAGCTTCCTGAAATCCTTCGGCACCAGCGACAGCAGGTCGATGTGCGTGGCGATGAGCGGCGGATGCGCCGCTTGCGCGGCCTTGACGATGGCGTCGGCGGCGCGCACGTGACCGGCGCCCGCGGATACCGAGAGAACGAGCAGCTTCATTGAGGAGTCCCAGTCTCAGAAACTCTGCGGGATGCCTGGCCATGCTCGGCCGAATACAGCGCCTTGATCTTCGGCAGATCGGCGGCGGCGTCGCCGGTCGGCGTGAACGGCGGCATGATGACGACCTGCTGCTTCGAGTAGTCGAGCGCCACGGGAACGATGGGCACGCCGGCTTCCGTGGCGATGTAGTAGAAGCCGAGCTTCCACTCCTTCACCTTGCCGCGGGTGCCTTCCGGCGTGATGGTGATCGACATGCGCTCGCGCCGCGCGAACTCCGACACGCAGATGCGCACGATGTTTCCGCCCTTGGCGCGGTCGATGGGCATGCCGCCGAACCGGCGCGCCAGGATGCCGAGCGGCCAGAAAAAGACCGTGTGCTTGGCCAGCCAGGTGTTGTCGAGCCGCAGGACCAGGAAGGCGCAGAAGCCGTGGAAGAAATCCCAGTTGGACGTGTGCGGGGCGACGATCAGCACGTACTTGGGGACGTTGGGAATGTTGCCGGCGATGCGCCAGCCGGAAATCCGCATGAGCAGGACGCCGAGGTAACGCCGCCAGCGCGCCGGGCTCTGCGGGCCAGCGGCGGAAGCGTGGGGAAACCCGGTCGGAAGAGATGGAAGGGTCGGCAGGGCCTGTCATGCCGCGCGATGGTAGCCGATATGGCTCGCCTCGCGCTTTGCCGAAATCCGCAACTCTCGTAGGAAGGCGGTCGAGAGGCGGACACCGTTTCCCCGCTAGAGGGGGATGGGGGAACCGGTGCCCGCGCCTCGCCGTGTTCGAGATGCGGTCGATAGTTAGCTCCTCGGCAGTTCTACTCAGCTCTTCAGCGGAATCGACTTGAACGAAACGATTTCACCGGCCGGCGTGGCCTTGCACGAAGCCTTGGCCAGCAGTTCGTTGGTCTTGGCGTGGCGCGCGATCACCGTGAAGGCGTTCGGGTCGACCAGTTCCGAGATGAGCCTGCTCGGCGGCTTGACCTTGTACGCCGGCAGCGTTTCGGTCTTGGCGATGGTCTCGATGAGCGCCTTGCTGCACGCGGCCAGCGCGGGCGTCACGGCGGCGGTGCCGGCATTGCCGTAGGCGGCGAAGCCGATCATCGCGGCCATACGACCGAGATACTTTCGAGGTTCGACGAATCATGTTGCACTCCTGACGATGTTGTTAACACGAGTGTCAAACTACTCGCTCAGGCCTGCTTCGAACAAACGAGAAGATTCGGCGCGAGCATCAGTTTTCCTCATCGGTGCGGCGAGCTCCATGAGCCACGCGCACAAAGCGCGAATGTCGTCACGGTTTTCGTCCTCGGTGCGGACTAATAGGGTGTAGTCCTCGTGCGTCACGAGCTCGTCATCGAACACGCGTATCAGGCGGCCGCTGTCGAACTTGCGGCGCGAGAGCTCGGCGGGCAGCAGCGCGATGCCGATGCTCTTCTCCGCGGCGCGCGTCGCCGCCGACATCGAGTCGATGCGCACGATCTGCGCGGGCTGCAGCGTTTTCATGCCGACGGCCGTCGCCCAGCGATCCCAGTCGTCGCGGCGCGCCTCGTGCACCAGCAGCGTGTGCTGGTTCAGATCCTCGTAGCGAAGCACGGGACGCTCCAGCGAGCAGCTCGGGCGAGCACGCGGGCACCATGGTCTGCGCGAACAGCGGATGCGCGATCAGTGACCGTTCCACGGTCCCGAGCCAACCACCATCGGAGATGTCGGCTTCGGCGGCGTGGGTGCGGCCGTGCACGCCCTGCGTTTCGATGCGCAGGTCGATGCCGTCGTGCAGCTTCGAGAATTCCGAAAGCCGCGGCAGCAGCATCTCGCTCGCGAAGTACGCCGGCACGTGCAGCCGCACGCTGTTGCGGCCGTAACGCGCGCGCAGCTGTTCGGTGACGGATTCCAGCCGCATGAACAGATCGTCTATCTGCTCGAGATAGCGCGCACCGGCATCGGTGAGCGCCAAGCGCCCGCGCACTACGCGAAAACAGCGGCAGGCCGAGCTGCGTTTCCAGCGTCTTGATCTGATGGCTCACCGCCGACGGCGTGATGCAAAGCTCATCGGCTGCGACGGCGAAGCTCGAATGTTTGGCGGCGATCTGAAAGGTCTTGATGGCCTTCAGTGAAGGAGTACGCATTCCATTGGATCACCTAAGAACTCAGCGAAAAAGCTGCGATGCCAGGAGTAAAGCAAGGCGCGTGCCAGTCCGGGAAATGACGTAAGTGCATGTTCTTATTCGCCATGCCCCGTTGACGGGCTGTCAGCTTTGTTCATCCGTGGCGCGCAATTCCCGCGGTTGCACCGGGCATGGGTGAAGGATTTGTGAAATGCCGGGCCGGAAACCGGGATGACTCGAGCGTGCGTGAATTGAGTTATCCCGGTTTCCCGGTCGACCTCTCTCTTCTTAATTCCGGGCGCCATCGGTGGCTCACGCGCGGGCTTCCAGAATCTCACTCGCTGCAATCGGCAGCGCCAATTCCGGACACGACCATGAAACTGTTAACCACGCTGAGTCTGGCCGCGCTGATGAGCGCAGGCAGTGCGTTCGCCGCCTCCACGCCGACGGCCACGCCCGCCGCAACCGTCGCACCCGCCCAGAAGCACAGCTCCACCGCGCACTGCGAGAAGCTGGCGCAGGAGAAGAAGCTGATGGGCAACGAGGAGAAGAAGTTCGTCAAGGACTGCAAGGCAGGCAAGAACGAAGGCTAACTACCCGAAGGTTCGCAGGCTGCGCCCGATGCGACGCGTCCCGGTACTCCCTGCCGGGCAGCGTATCAGATGACCTGTGCGACGCTCCTGGCGCGTCGCGTCGGGCCGCGGCAGGAAACTCGCAATGAACGATGAGCCCGGGCGCGTTGTCGCCGAGCGTGAGTTGCGCGCGATGCAGCGCGCGCCACCGCCGCGGCGAGGCTCAGGCCCAGTCCGCTGCCGGCGGCTTTGCTTGCGGCATCGCCGACGCGCACGAATGGCCGTAGCGCCGCCGCGCGCTCCTCGGCCGCGATGCCGGGACCGTTGTCGGCGACGCTCAGTGCAACTCCGTCCGGCGTGTTCCGCACGCGCAACCTCGACGCGGCCGCCGGCCGGCACGTACTTCAGCGCGTTCTCGAGCAGGTTAGTGATGAGCTGCGCGAGCAGCTGGCGATTGCCGGTGAGCAGCGCGGGCTCCGGCGCGTTCAGGCGTCACTTCGAGGCCTGCCGCGCGCATCCCCGGCGCATACAGCTCCACCATGTTCGCGGCCAGCGCGGCGAGATCGACCGAATCGCCGTGCGTGGTCACACCGCTGGCTTCGGCGCGCGAGATCTGCAGCAGCGTCGCCAGCGTGCGCTGCACGCGGTCGAGCTCTTCGAGCGCCGGCGTCACGAGCTCGTGCGCCTCGCGGGGCAGGTCGGCCCGCAGCTGCGCTTCTTCGAGCCGCACGCGCAGGCGGTACAGCGGCGTACGCAAATCGTGCGCGATGCTGTCGAATGCGGCGCGCAGCGTCGTGGTCTGCTGCTCGATGCGATCGAGCATGGCGTTGCACCGCCACCGCCAGCGCGTCGAACTCGTCGTGCGATCCGTCGACGCGCAGCCGCTGCGTGAGGTCGCCGTGCATGATGGTTTCGCAGGTCGTGGCGTAGTCGCGCACGCGCCGCGCCGTGCGGCGCGCATACGCCGGAACCGAGCAGCCACACGCATAGCGCCGTCAATGCGATGCCCCAGGCCGTCGCGAGCCCGAAGCGCCGCAGCAGGCTGGCGCGCTCGCTCGTGTCGGCGCCGACCAGCAGCCAGTAGCCATTGGACAGGTGCTCGATGCGCGCCTCGACCGGATGCAGCACCGACTCGCCGCGTTCGTGCGCGGCGATGTCGAACTCCACCATGGCCGATTCGTGCGGCACGATCTCGCGCGGCCACGCGGTGAGATTGCCGGCCACCGGCCGGAAGTTCTCGTCAGCCAGCAGGAAGACCGCGCCGGTGCGGCCCCAGCTGTCGGCGCGCAGGCGCAGCGTGGCGGCCACCTGCGCGATGCCGCCCAGGCGCAGGTCGTCCGACAGGTCGTCGACCTCGGCGCGCACCACCGCGGCGATCTCGCGCTCCAGCGCATTGCGCGTCAGTAGATAGACGGTCAGGAGCAGGGCGCTGCGTGAAGACCGCGACCAGCGCCGCGTACAGCAGCGCGAGCCGCGCCGACGACATGCGCATGTTGCCGCGTGCGCGAGGAGGTCAGCCGCCATCGCGCAGCACGTAGCCGGCGCCGCGCACCGTGTGCAGCAGCGGCCGCTCGAATCCTTGTCGATCGCCGCGCGCAGCCGGCTGATGTGGACGTCGATGACGTTGGTCTGCGGGTCGAAGTGCAGGTCCCAGACGGCCTCGAGCAGCATCGTCCGCGTGACCACCTGTCCGGCGCGCCGCGCCAGGAACTCGAGCAGCTGGAATTCCTTGGAAGTCACGTCGATGGGCGTGCCGCGCGCGTCACCTTGCGGCCCAACAGGTCGAGCTCGAGGTCGGCGATGCGGATGCGCGTGGTGACTTCCGGCAGGTTGCCGCGCCGGAGCAGCGCCTCGATGCGCGCCACGCAGCTCGCCGAACGCGAACGGCTTGGCGAGGTAGTCGTCGCCGCCGGCACGCAGGCCCTCGATGCGGTCGTCGACCGAACCGAGCGCCGAGAGGATGAGTACCGGCGTGTGTTTGCCGTTCTTGCGCAGCATGGCGACGATGGACAGGCCGTCGAAGTGCGGCAGCTGCCGGTCCGCGACGATGAGGTCGTAGCTGCCCTCGGTGGCGCGGAACAGTCCCTCGCGCCCGTCGGCGGCGATGTCCACCACGTAGCCGCTTTCACGCAAGCCCTTGGCCAGGAACCTGGCGGCTTCCGCGTCGTCCTCGATCAGCAGCAGGTGCATTTGGCGCATAAAACTACCATCGGTGCGGCGGCGCCGCGCTTACGAATAATTAACGGCTCCGTTTCAGCGGATCTGCGTCATCGAGCGAAGCAGCGCGCCAGCTGTCGGCGGGTGACAGGCCCATGATGCGGTCGTACACCGACAGCGTGATGGTGCACACCTTGGCGCGATCGACTTTCGGGTCGTCGGCGTGCGCGATCATCTGCGCGTCGGCGCCGTACTGCTCGTAGGTCTCGTTGATGACCTTCGCGAGATTGTCTTTCACCGCGTCGGGTTCCGGCAGCGGGCTGGGGTCTTCGGCGGCACTGCGGATCACCTCGCCCATGAGCTCGAGCGTGTGCGCCTGCGCCGCGGGCTCGATGTACTTGGCGACGTCCGGCGGCCCGGAGACCAGCGGGAACCAGTATCGGAAGCAGGTATCCCCGGGAGCCTTCTGCAGCTGACGGGCGGTGGCCAGCATGTCCTTCATGAGCGCGAGCACCGCATCCTGCGAGGCGTGCGCCAGGCTCTGCGTGGCCGCGAGGTTGATCTCGGAGTTGGCGAAGTTGATGAAATTCTCGCGGCTGGTTTCTTCGCGCCGAAAGGTCTTGTACTCCGCCACCAGCTTTTCGTAGACCGCCGGCTCGTGCTTCTTGAGCACGCGGTAGACAGGCTGGCTCGAGCAGCGTCGACTCGGCGCTATAACCCTCGTACCAGTACGCGCCCGACGGCGCCGACCACCACCACGATCAGAATGATGACTACCCACTTCCATATAGCGCGGTGCTCCCGATGCCCCGGCGTCGAGAATACCCTGTTCCGGGATGCCGGTGCCGCGGAGTGGCAGGGCCGGGACAGGCGCCGGCGGCTAGGGCCGGCCGGTATGGTAGTTAGTAGGGGCGGCGGCCCGGCGGCCGCCGCCCCACCACCGCATCTTTACTGAACTCGAATCGCGAGCGCCCTGACGATGGTCGTGCCGCCTCGATCCTAACAAGCCGAGCGAGGTCAACGTGCCGGTGCCCAGGTTCACGCGGTACAGCGTCGACTGCGCGGCGCCGGTCGGCTGCAGTGCGGCGATCGGCAGGCTGTTCTCGCCGCCGACGATGTCGAAGCCACCTTCGAGCTCCGAACGTGGCGCCGGCATTAGTGAAGGGACCGACCGTCACCAGCACGGCGTTCGAGGTCTGCCGCACCAGTGCGCCCGCCCGCCACGTCGAGCTCGTACTGCGTGGTGCCAGTCGCGCCCGCATAGCTGTTGGAGAAGGCGGTGCCCACCACCTGCGGCGTACCCGGATTCAGGTTCGCGTCGGTGATGACCGTGCCAGCGTCCACGTCCACGCGCAGGTTCTGGACCTGTGTCGCTCTGGATCGCGCAGCAGGCTGTCGAGCGGACTGAAGTCCACGCCGAATCGCGTACCCGCGAGCGCGGTGAACGGCGCCGTGGCGTCGAGCGGATTGGCCGCTCAGCGTCAGGGCGCCTGACACCGCGCCGTCGTCGCATCGACCGTGTACACCCGGCCCGCATCCGTCACGGCATACAGCACACCGTTCGAGGGACGGAAGTCGATGCCCACGATCGCCTCACTGCCCTGCAGCCCCGTAACTGCGACATCGGTGTCGAAGGTTCCAGGCGTCAGTGGCTTGAAGCTCACGAGATGATTGTCGGTCGTGAGCGCGAACACCGTGGCCACCGGCAATCGAGCGTAGGCGAGGCCGCGTACCGTTCACCACCACCCACGGTGTTGATACGCGTGGCCGCGCCAGTGCTCAGGTTCACGGTGAACAGATCCGAAGTCGCCGCACCGCCGATGTTGAGCGCCGCCAGTCCCTGGTTGTTGATGCCAAAGATGTCGAAGCCCGCCACCCCGGTCACATCACCCACGCCCAATGCGCCGACCGTCTGCAGGTCGCCATTGATGGCATTGCCCGACGGACGGCCCAGGACCTGCAGGGCATCTCCCGCCGAGATCGATGGTGTAGTAGAGCGCCGTGCCCGTGCCAACGATGCTGTTGCTGTACGCCCCTCGGCAACCACCGGGCCCACCGGGTTGGTCGCCACGTCGGTCGTGGTTGCGCCGGTGTCGGGATTGATGCGCAGCGTTCAGGCCCGTGTCGCTGACCACGCGCAACACGTCATTGCCGGGTTGAAGTCCACGCGCGAACGCTGTGCCGGCGAGTGTCACGAATGGATCGGTGACATCGCCGAGCGTCGGCGGCGAGCGTCGCACTTCAACGTCAGCGCGCCGGTGGCCGTGTCCACCGTGTAGACGCGCCCGGTGCTGCCCAGTGCGTACATCGCGCGTGTCCGCAGGCCGCACGTCGATGCCGACGATGTTCTCGCTCGCCTGCTGGCCGCTCAGCGTCGCGCTCGTGCACGCCTTTTGCGGGCAGCGCCGCATTGAAAGACACGAGCTTGTTGGTCTCGGTGAGCGCGAAGACATCGCCCGCGAGCTGCGCCGGCGCGGTGGCGGGCGGCGCGATGGCGGTGTCGCGCACCAGTTCGTTGGCGTCGAGGCGCGTCACTGCGCCGCCCGTGGCCGCGACTCCGGTAGTTAGATTGATCTGATATGAGGTCGGCACTCCACCAACCACCAGTACCGCGTAGCCGTTGTTCGTGCCGTCGGCCGCGGTCGCGATTTCGAAGTCGCCCACCGCGGTGGTATCGACCCCGAGCGCGCCGACCACGGTGACCGCACCGGCATTCGGATCGCTGGTGGCCAGCAGCTGATCGGTGGTCGCATCGATGTAATACAGCGCCGTGCGGCAGGCCGCGGCGAACGCGTTGGTATACGCCGCGCCATTCACGCCCGCGCGCGCGGTGCCGCCGGTCGTGAGCGGCGCATCGGTGATCGTCGCGCCGGTGTCGGCGTCGATCCGCAGGTTCTGTCCGGTGTCGCTGACCACGCGCAGACGATCCGCGACCGGATTGAAGTCGACGCCGAATTCCGTACCGGCGAGTGCCGTGAAGGGTCGCTGGCGTCGCCCGCATCCGCGGCGAGCGTCGACTTGAGCGTTGCGGCTCCGGTGGTGGTGTTGATCGTGTAGAGGCGGCCCGTGCTGCCGAGCGCATACAACTCGCCAGGTGTTGCGCCGCCGGCGCGTACGTCGAGTCCGACTACCGATCTCACCGGCTGCAGACCGGAGATGGCGATCGCCGTGTCCAGCGCCGGATCGGCGCGGTCGAAAGTCACGAGGCGGCCCGTGCTGGTGACACCGTAATGTGTCGCCCGACGTGACGCCGGCACCAGGTGCGGGTACGGCAGGAGGCGGCGGCGGCGGAGGCGGCGGTGGCGGGGGTGGCGGCGGCAGTCCGCGGAGGACTCGGCGATGCGGGCGGTGGATCGTCGCCACCGCCACCGCCGCACGCGCTGAGAGCCGCCACGATGAGACCGGTCGCGAGCAGGCCGCGACCAACGCGATACGTAGTCATAAATTCCCTCGGTGTGAAAGATTCCATTCACCGCGAGAGTACGAATGCGCGACGTCTGCGAATGCCGACATGAGCAGCGACGTGAGTGCGAAAAGCGATTCGCACGCAGTCGGCTCGCGCCTACGACAAGCTCGGCCCGCTGACGCACTTCGGTAAATAACTATCGGATCGAAGCCTGCGCCGCCTTCACGACGTCGGCCGCCGGCAGGCAGTTTGTAGTCGGCGTTGGTGTGCGCGAACCGGACTTTCCCTTTGCGGTCGACGATGAACACCGCGGGAACCGGCAGCTCGTGATGCTGTCGCGCCCTGGGATTCCTCGAGATCGAGGCCGTAGGTCTTGTATTTGGCGTAAGGTGCGCATCGTCCATGCGGAAGAGCGACACCGAATGCGCGCGCGGCATTCACCTCGTTGTCGGACAACAGGTGGTAGTCGACGGGCTCCCTTGAGACTCGAGCGCAGGATCTCGGGGCGGTCGGTGCTGAGGAACAACACGTCGATACCCGAGCGCGGAGACCTGCGGAACCGCGGTGCGCAGGTCCTTGAGGTGCGCATTGCAGTAGGGACACCAGCCACCGCGATAGAAGATGAGCATGGTGGGTTTCGAGAGCTTTTTCGGCTCGAACAGGAACGGCTTGCCATCGGCTTCGCGTACCGAGAACGCGGGAGCGGCCGCTCCGACGTCGAGTGGTTTGACCCTGGCCGGGTCGTCGGGAGATGCGCTGCCCGCAGCCGCGGCAGCTGCCAGAGCCACGAGGCAGAGGAGCGCGGATGTGAGTCATTTGTTTGGAGGTGCATAAACACGAGACCGGCAGTCTGGCTGCCTTATTTCAGCACTTGTGAGGCCCTCGCTGGAATACGAGGGGATGCCCATGTATAGTCGCGCCCGCTTATCCAGGGTCGCGCGGTCATCGCCCCCTAAAGCACGCAAGTCCAAAGATCCGCACACGGACGCATCGATTCGCAAATCATCTCTCGCTAATGACCGCTTCAAACGCCTTGTGCGTTATGAACTGCGAGTCTTTCAAGCTTCCTTTCAAGGTATCTAACTAAATGTCATTTGAAACTCTCGGGCTCAAGCCCGAGTTGCTCCGTGCCGTGGCCGACAAGGGCTATACGGTTCCCACTCCCATTCAGCTTCAGGCCATTCCGGCAGTACTCGCCGGCGGCGACGTGCTCGCGGGCGCGCAGACCGGCACCGGCAAGACGGCCGGCTTCACGCTGCCGCTGCTGCAGAAGCTCGGCGCCCGCGGCGGCCGCAATCCGCGCGCGCTGGTGCTGACGCCCACGCGTGAGCTCGCCGCGCAGGTTGCGCAGAGCATCAGCGACTACGGCAAGTACGGCGATCTGCGCACGCAGGTCATCTTCGGCGGCGTCTCCGAAAAGCCGCAGATCGACAAGGCGCGCCACGGCTGCGACATCCTGGTCGCGACGCCGGGCCGCCTGCTCGACCTGTGCGAACAGCGCGCCGTGTCGCTCTCCGAAGTGCAGATCTTCATCCTCGACGAAGCGGACCGCATGCTCGACATGGGCTTCATCCGCGACATCAAGCGCATCCTCAAGATGCTGCCGCAGCAGCGCCAGAACCTGATGTTCTCGGCCACCTACTCGGACGACATCCGCCAGCTCGCGCAGCAGCTTCCTGCGCAACCCGACGTTCGCTGCAGGTCACGCCGCAGCAACGCCACCGCCGACAAGGTCGAGCAGAGCGCCTATCGCGTGCCGAAGGATCACAAGCGCCACCTGCTGGCGCACCTGATCATCGAGGGCAACTGGCACCAGGTGCTGATGTTCACGCGCACCAAGCACGGCGCCAACCGCCTCACGCAGCAGCTCGAGCGCGCCGGCATCAACGCCATGGCCATCCACGGCAACAAGAGCCAGAACGCGCGCATCAAGGCGCTGCAGGATTTCAAGGAAAACCGCATCACGGCGCTGGTGGCCACCGAAGTCGCCGCGCGCGGCCTCGACATCAAGGAGCTGCCGCACGTCGTGAACTACGAGCTGCCGAACGTGCCGGAAGATTACGTGCACCGCATCGGCCGCACGGCGCGCGCGGGTTCGACCGGCGCGGCGATCTCGCTGGTCTCGCCGGATGAGCTCAGCTACCTGCGCGACATCGAGAAGCTGCTCAAGCGCAAGATCGATTTCGTCGAGCCGCCGAAGTTCGAGATCAAAGAGGGCACGCACGTGCCGCAGAATTCAACCGGCGAACACCAGCCGCACCAGGATCCGCGTCGTCGCCCGGAACATCGCCGCGGTGGCGGTGGCGGTGGCCGGCCTAACCACTCGGGTGGCGGTCGTCATGGTGGTGGACGCAATGGCGGTGGAAATCGCGGCGCGGGCACGCCGATCACGCGGCGTACATGCAGGGCGAGCGATGCTCCGCGCGCCGACAGCTCCGCGTTCAGATGCTCCGCGCAGCGACGCTGCGCCGGCGCATGCCCGCACGGCGGCGGTCATCACGGTGGCGGCCAGCGTAGTGGCGGTCACGGTGGTCAGCGCGCTGGTGGCGGCGGTGGCGGCGTGGACGTCGCGGCGGTCACGGCGGCGCGGGTCGCAGCGCGGTGGCGGCGGCAGCCGCGGCGGTTTCGCGCGCGGCGCGCGTTCGAGTGGTGGCCGCAGCGGCGGTGGCTCCGAGCGGCGGCAAGCGGTTCCGGCAGCGGCGGCGGCTTCTCGCGGATTACCTGATTCGCGGCGATCAGGCTACGGCGGATTCGCTGTTCGGCGTCGCCGAGCGGCAGGCGCACGTTGAATGTCGTGCCCTTGCCGAGCTCGGTCACGAAATCCAGCTTGCCGCCGTGAGCCTTGATCACGCTGTGGGCGATCGACAGGCCCTGGCCGGTGCCTCGGCCCACTTCCTTGGTCGTGAAGAACGGCTCGAAGATCCGCTTGCGGATCGCTTCGGGGATGCCGCCGCCCGTGTCGCTGATGCTGATGACGGCGAATCCGTCTTCGATGCGCGTCGTCACGGTGATCAGGCCCTTCTCGGGCGTGCCGCTGGCCTTGTTCTTGTCGGCGATGGCGTGCGCCGCGTTGACGACGAGATTCAGCACCACCTGGTTGACCTGTCCGCCGTGGCAGGTCACCAGCGGCAATTCCGCGAAGTCGGTCTTCACGTCGGCGACGTACTTGTATTCGCTGCGCGCGATGATCAGCGTGCTGTTGATCGCGCGGTTCAGATCCACGCGCGCTCATCTCGCGCTGATCGACGTGCGAGAACTCCTTCATCGAACGCACGATTTCCGCGATGCGCGCCAGGCCGTCGACCACGCGGTCGAGCGCCGGCGGCAGCTCGCGCTTGAGGTCTTCGATGTCTTCGTCCGGCTTCGGGCGGCTCCGGCAGCGCCGCGGCGAGCTTCGCGTTGTGCGCGAGCAGGTCCTGCATGGCGTCGCGAATGAAATAGACGCTGTCGTTCAGATACTGGATAGGCGTGTTGATTTCGTGGGCGACGCCGGCGCGCCAGGCGGCCGATGGATTCGAGATGTTCGCTCGCGGCCAGCCGCTGTTCGGCGAGCTTGCGTTCGGTGATGTCGAAGCCGACGCCGATGATGCCGATCACTTCGCCGTTCTCATCGCGCAGCGGAACCTTCGACGTGCGGACGGTGCGCGCCATGCCCGTGACGGCGTCGAAACCGGGCTCTTCGAGATCGATGATCGCGGTGCCGGATTTGAGCAGCGCCTGTTCGTCGGAATAGAACTTCTTCGCGAGTTCCGGCGGAAAGAAATCGAAGTCGGTCTTGCCGATCGCGTCGGCGGCGACCGGTGCCCATGTTGCGGGCGAGCGCGGTGTTCATGGCGATGAAGCGGCTGCCGACGTCCTTGGCGTAGATGAACGCGGGGATCAGGTCGATCATCGTGCGCAGCAGCGTGCGCTCGTGCGCCAGCGCGGTGGCCAGGTCCTGGCGCTGCGAATCCGGCAGCTTCGAGGGCGGCGCTGATACGGATCAGCGCCGTGCCGTCATCGGCACGTTTTGGTATCATCAGCCACGACAGGCACTCCAATTACTCCAACCCGGCGTAACGGCGATCCCGGTTGAAACTGAAGCGCGAGGCGGGGTTGTGAGACGGTCGTCACGTCCCCTAGGTCAATCCCGGCCCCAGAGAAGATCCGCGCGACCCGGTGGGCGTCGCGCGGATCTGGCCGATGCAGCGGCCCCTCTTAACGGCAAATTATTGCCGCGGAGTTTCCGTATCGGGCGTCGGCTCGCTAGCGGGCTGGTCGCCCTGGGGCACGGCCGGATCGGCCGACGGATTCCGGAGTCGACTGCGGCGTCGGGCTGGTCGAGCCCTTCGCGCGATTCTTCCATTCGGACTTGTCGAGATAGCCATCGCCGTTGGCGTCGGCAGCTCGAGAACACGATGGTCGTGTCCGCGGCGGCTTCGGCCTGGGAAATCTTGCCGTCCCGGTTGGTGTCGAGCGTGTCGAAGCTCGCGCCGGCGTAGCCGGACTTGTCCTTGTCCTTGTCGCCTGCAACGGCCGCGCCCAGCGGGATCAGCGCTGCGACTGCAATCGCGATCAGTGTTCTGGATGTCTTCATGATTTCTCCTTGAGCTCAATGGAAGGTTTGAGCGGCTGCGTCGCCTGAAGGATGAGTTCGGCGTCGTGCCACGCCCCAGGGAGTCTGCAATCGACGTGCCAGCTGCAAATTCCGCAGCGCGGCGCGCGCAGCGCCGATATCGCGCGCGCCAGGTCGCCGCGCCGCGACAATCGCCATTGCGGGCGACGGCGATCGGCGACGGAGTGACGCGGACCTAACTACAAACAATCACTTGCGAGTCGGCGATGCGGGGACGTCGGACAGAACCCGACAGGCAGCGTCACGTGCGCTCAGAGCAGAAATGTCTGCGCGCCGATCACGCAGGCGTTGCTACACGGCGTGCACGATCATCGGCGCCAGCAGGCTGCGGCTGCGTTCGTAGACCAGCGCCGCGCAGGCGCCGAGGATGAACACCGGGATGATCGAAAACGCCGGATGCACGATGGCGAACAGGGCGGCGCTCGCGAGCGTCGCGGGCCACACGCCGAAACTGCGCCGCAGGCCGCCGAAGATGAGTCCGCGAAAGATGAACTCCTCGAACAGCGGCGCCGCGATGAGCGCCAGCGGCAGCGATCCACAGCCCGAGCGAGCCGTACGAACCGGCTGCGCGCATCAGCGCCTCGAGCAGATCCAGCGCATCGAGTCCGAATAGATAGAGCACGCCCGCCGCCCCGGCGGCGAGCCCCGCGGCCAGGCCGAGCAGCGGCCGGTTGGTGCCGCCGAGAATCTGCGGCACACCTTCGGTCTTAGCCTTGGCGTACACGCGTAGCGCATCAGCGCATAGGTGACCGCGCCGCCAATGGAGAACGCGAACAGCACCGCCGCGCCGGTGACGCGGCCGCGGCCCGATGATGACGGCGGCCGCCACTGCCTGCGCGACGAAGAACACCATGGCCGCGATCAGGCCGTCGGACGTGGAGACGCGCGGCGGCGGCGAGGCGTCAGGATCGAGCAGATAGCCGCAGCTGATCGCGCGCCTTCTGCCACAGGGCGGCGGCCAGCAGCATCGACAGCACCATGAAGATGAGTCGCTGCACCGGCTGCGGCGTGACGATGGCGTAGACGTAGAGGCCGGACAGCGTCATGTAGAGGTAGACGTAGGCCGGCTTCACCTTCTGGTTCGGCTGCTGTTCGAGCGGATTGCTGCCGAACACGCCGAGCGCCACGGCGATGAACGCGTAGATGGGGATGCCGAGCAGCGCCGTCAGCATGGCGCCCAGGAACTTCCAGTCGAGCGACGGCGCTACGCACAGCGCCGATGCCGAACATCACGAGTGGATAGGCGAGCGTGAGGATGCCCCAGAGCTTCGCCTTGTCCTTGAGGACGTCTTCGATGGAGCACGGGAACGTGTACAGCAGCCACAATGCATGGCCCTCGCTGTTCAGCGTCTGGAATGCCGACATGCTGAGCGAATAGCGCCGCGAGACCGAAGGCCACGGAGGCGAGCACGTTGGGATTCGTCCACATGGTGCTGGCGACGCCCGAGGTGCCGAGCAGCGACCTGTCCGCCCACGATGAGCAGCGGCAGCACCAGGCTCTGCACGAGGAAATTCCGGTCGCGACGCAGCAGCGCCAGCTCGCGCCGCTGCACGGCGCTCAGGGATACGAGGCGGGTGCGCTGCGCCGGCGGCGCCGGTATCGGCGACGGGTTCGGCATCTGCGCAGGCGGCACTGCGCTCGGCATCGCGGGCGCCGCCTGACACCACGCCGTTCCTGAGCTGATGCCGCAGCAGCTGCAGGCCGAGCCAGACGATGACGCCTACCTCGGCGAGCAGCGCGAGCGTGAGCAGGCACCGCATCGGAGAACGTGCGTTCATTGATGGCGCGCACGGTGAGGCCCATCGGCGTGTACAGCAGCCAGTCGGGCAGCGAGGCCGCGATATCGCAGCATGAAGTCGGACTTGCCCTTGAGGCCGATGGAGATCGGCGAGGTACATCGTGATGATGGAGAGCACGGAGATGACCGCGTGCAGATTGCGCAGCTGCGCCGCGCGCATCGTGCAGGCGCAGGCCCGTGTCGATCAGCGTGCGCACCAGCGCCGCCAGCAGCAGCAGCGGCCACGCGGCCAGCACGCCGATGAGTGGCGCGGACCAGCGATAGTCCGGAAAACCAGGCGATGGCGGTGCACGCGGGAATCAGCGCAATCGCGCCGGAAGGGATTCACGATGCTGCGCTCGGCGAGGCGCGCCCACAGCAGGGTGTCGGAGCGGATCGGCAGCGTGATGAGCCACTCGAGATCCCACTCGGACTTGGCGAGCTTCACCGGAACCGACCGTGACCAGCAGCGATGCAAACCACAACACGAACAGCAGGAACGCGACGCCGACGGCGAGGGCGGTGCTGAACTCGACGGTGACCCAGAAAGCTGCCTGGCGGATCGAGCGCGCCGTGAAGATTCATCACCGAGTTGGCCGTGATCGCGCCGAACATGAACAGCATCATCGGCCAGGCGAGGTAGAGAACGATCTTGCTGCTCTTCTTCCCGGATTGCCGGTGCGCGTCTTGTCGCCGGGTTTCTTCCTGCCCTTGCGAGCCGGCGGCGATCAGGTTGGCCAGCCGGCGCAATCGCAGTCGGATCAGCAGCGCAGGTGCTGCGCAACAGCGGCGCGGCGCCGGTGCGGCTCTGGCGCAGTTCACGGCGTGCAGCGCCTTCTTCGGTGACCTTGAGGAACACTTCTTCGAGCGACACGTTCTGATTCACGCGTTCGCGCAGCTCGGCCAGCGTGCCGGTGGCCGTGAGCTCGCCGCGATGGATGATGCCGACGCGCGTGCAGACCTTTTCCGCCATGTCGAGCAGGTGCGTGGACATGAAGATGGTCTTGCCGGAAGCCGCCGCCTGCCGCAGCCGGTCCTGCACTTCGCGCGCGGCGCGCGGATCCAGGCCGTTGATGGGCTCGTCGAGGATCAGGACCTGCGGGTCGTGGATCAGCGCGCAGGCCAGCCCCAGCTTCTTCTTCATGCCCATGGAATAGTTGACCGCGAATTCGTCGACCACCTCCTCGAGGCCGAACTCGGCGAGCATGCGCAGCGCCTGCTGCCGGCCTCCGCGCCGCCCCATGCCGTGCATCTCGGCGACGAACTGCAGGATCTCGCGGCCGCGCAGGAAGTCGTAGTAGATGGGGTTGTCGGGTAGATAGCCGACGTGACGCTGCACCTCGGCGCGCTGCGCGTGGCAGTCGAGCCCGTTGATCGAGCGCGCGGCCGCCGCTCGGCACCAGGATGCCCATCATCATGCGGATGGTCGTGGTCTTGCCGGCGCCGTTGGGGCCGAGAAAGCCGAACACCTCGCCGCTGCTGATCGTCGAGCGAAAGCGGATGCACGGCGGTGAAATCGCCGTAGGTTCGCGTGAGCTGCTGGAATTCGATCATGCGCCGCAGTGTATGCTGAGGCGCAGGAGGGGGTCGATGCAGAACAACAATGAGATTGGCGCCCTGGGAGAAGGCGGACCTGCCGGAGCCTCCCAGGCCGCGCGGTCTGTCGTGGATCGGCGTGTGCGGGCCGGGCGTCATCGTGCTCGGCGTCTCGATCGGCAGCGGCGAGTTCCTGTTAGGCCCGGCCACCTTCGTCAAACACGGGCTGTCGCTGCTGTGGGTGACGCTGGTCGCGGTGTTCTTCCAGACCGTCTTCAACACCGAGCTCATGCGCTACACGGTCGCCACCGGCGAGCCGGTGGTGACCGGCTTCATGCGCACGCGGCCGGGCAAGACCTTCTGGGCGTGGTTCTACGCCGTGCTGTATTTCCTGCAGATCGGCTGGCCGGCGTGGGCGGCGACCGCCGCCGGCGCGATCTTCTTCCTGTTCGCCGACCGGCTCGCGACGCCGCCCGCCGATTCGACCACTATCTACCTGATCGGCATCGCCACGTTCCTCGCGTGCATCGCCGTGCTGCTGGTCGGCAAACGCATCGCGCGCACGCTCGAGATCCTCAACTGGGCGCTGGTGGCCTGCATTCTCGGCAGCTTCCTGGTGCTCGGCGTCATCTACGTGCCGGCGGCGACCTGGTTTTCGGCGCTCGCCGGGTTCACGGGCTTCGATACCGTGCACGGCGTGTTCAGCTTCATGCCCGAGAATGCTCGACATCCTGCTGCTGGGCGCGCTGGTGGGCTATTCGGGCGGCGGCGGCGTGCTCAACCTCACGCTGTCGAACTGGGCGCGCGACAAGGGTTACGGCATGGGCAGCCGCGTGGGGCACATCGCGGGCGCCGTCGGCGGCGAGAAGGTGCAGCTCGCCGACACCGGGTTCATGTTCGAGGCCGACGCGGCAAACCTTGCGCGCTGGCGCGGCTGGTGGCGCATCGTGCGCGTCGACCAGTGGGGCATTTTCTTCGTCGGCGCCTTGTTAGGCATGATGCTGCCGGCGCTGCTGTACGTGACCTTCGTCGCGCCCGGCACCGACATCAAGGGACTGGCCATCAGCGCCGTGCTCGCGCAGACCATCGGCGCCACCGCCGGGCCGTGGCTGGGGCTGCTGCGTCGCGGTGCTCGGCGTGTGGATCCTGTTCAAGACGCAGCTCGATTGTCGTGGAAGGCATGACGCGTTCGATCACCGACATCCTGTGGACCGGCAGCGCGCGCGTGCGCGCCTGGCGCGGCGGCGATGTGCGCGCGGTGTACTACACGCGTGCTGGCCGCGGTGGTGGTGTGGGGAATCATCGCGCTCAAGCTCGCGGCGCCGGTGATGCTGCTGCAGATCGGCGCCAACATCGCCGGCGCGATCTTCGTGTATCGCGTCGCTGCACCTGCTGTATCTGAACACGCGCGTTCTGCCGGTGGCGCTGCGGCCGCCGCTGTGGCGCCGCGCTGGCGCTCGTCGGCATGGCGCTGTTCTACGCGTTCTTCGTGATGCCTGGTGGCGCGCTCGCTGCTTAGTGAGGACAGCTCAGCGCTTGCGGCTGATCTCGATGCCGTTGCCGACTTCGATCAGCACCGAATCCATGTCGCCCGCCTGCGCGCACGCGCGCGCGATAGGCATCGGCGTGCGGACGCGCGCTCTCCGGCAACAGCATGTTGTCGGCGGCGATGATGCCGCCCGGCGCGAGCTTGGGGTGCACCAGCTCGAAGCAGGGCAGGTACAGATCCTTCCACACGTCGAGCAGCACGAAATCGAAAGGGCCGGGCAGGGTCTGCAGCGATGTCGAGGCAGTCGCCGGCGTGGAACTCGACGCGTGCTCGACAGGCCGGCGCGCGTCAGCGCCTGGCGCGCATGCTCGATCTTGAATTCCTTGCAGCTCGAGCGACAGGACCTTGCCGCCCGTGGTGCGCGCGGCCGCGGCCAGCCACACGGTGGAGTACCCATACGACGTGCCGAGCTCGAGGATGCGCCGCGACTGCGCGCCGGTCGCCAGTAGATAGAGCAGGATGCCGGCTTCGCGTCCCACCGACAGCAGCAGGTCGTCGAGATTGGTGCCGGGGCGCCGGAGATGCGGCGCTGTTCTTCTTCGGCGCGGCGCTCGAATTCGGCGAGCACGCGTTCGATGACGGGATCGACTAGTGGCATGCGGGATCTTCGGCTCGCGGGCCGTGGGTCTGACGGGCCGCATAGTGCATGGTTGCTCGCGGGTTGGCGAGTGCCGCGAAGAACCTTGCACAGACCGGCACGCGAATCCTCGGGGTTTGTTGGAAGTCACGAGCTGTCAACCATGCACGCGCAGGGATCGCTGCACTGGCGCGCGTCCGACACGCGTGCTAGCCGGCGACGGCGCGGCGCTCGCCGGGCACGCCGTTGCGTTGCCGCGAGTATCGCCCGCACTATCGCCGTCCTGACGACGAGTCCCGGCAGTGTCACGTTCGACTTTCGTCGAAGCAACCAGCATCGCCAAGGAATGGAACATGCGCAACGCGTGCCTCGCCAGAGTAGTTAGTATGGCGTTGCATCGGCTGCGCCGTGAATGGCCGGCGGCGCGGCATCGCCGCCGACAACGATGGCCTGACGCTGCCGGAGGGATTCTCCGCGGTGGTGGTGCAGGAAGGCCAGGGCACGGGCCGCCACCTCGCCGTGGCCGCCAACGGCGACATCTACCTGGCCGGCCGCAACGGCCTCTCCGCGATGCGCGACACCAATCGGCGACGGCAAGGCCGATGTCGTCACGCCCTTCGGCGACGTGCAAAGGCACCGAAGTGCGCATGTTCAAGAACTGGCTGTACGTGTCCGACGACGTCGGCGTGTACCGCTACCCGCTCAAGAAGGGCGAGCTCGCCCCGGCGGTGCGCGCGAGACCGTGGTCAGCGAATTTCCGCAAGGAGCGCCAGCATGCGGACAAGACCTTCGCGCTCGATGCGAAGGGCACTCTCTATATCGAACGTCGGCGCGCCTTCGAACTCCTGCCAGGAGAAGGACCGGCAGGAAGGTTCGCTGGGTCAGAATCCCTGCCCGATCCTCGAGAAGTACGGCGGCGTGTGGGTGTTCGACGGCAACGAAGCTCAACCAGACGCCCGCCAACGGCCGGCGCTTCGCCACCGGCATGCGCAATGCCGTGGCCATCGAATGGAACACCGACGCAGAACGCGCTGTTCGCCGTGATTCACGGCCGCGACTCGATCGACACGCTGTTCCCCGCGCTCTACAACGCGGAGGACAACGCCACTGCGCCAGGCGGAGGAATTCCACCAGATCGTCGACGGCGGCAACTACGGCTGGCCGTACACCTTCTTCGACACCAAGCTCGGCAAGCGCGTGGTCGCGCCCGGAATACGGCGGCGACAAGACGAAGGAACCCGAAGCCGGCAAGTATCCGGATCCGCTGGTCGCGTTTCCCGCGCACTGGGCGCCTAACGACCTGCTGTTCTATTCGGGCAAGAATTTCCCGGCGAAGTACCAGCGAAGGCGCGTTCATCGCGTTCCATGGCAGCTGGAATCGCGCGCCCGAGCCACAGGCCGGTTACAAGGTGGTGTTCCAGCCGATGAAGGACGGCAAGCCGAACGGTGCCTATGAAGTGTTCGCCGATGGATTCGCCGGGCGAGATGAAGGACAACAGTCCGCGCAACGCGCAGTACCGTCCCGTCGGTCTCGCGGTGGGGCCGGATGGCTCGCTGTACGTTTCCGATTCGCAGAAGGGTCGCGTCTGGCGGATCTCGCTACGGCAAGAAATGATGGCGCGATGCGGCTGGCGCGTCTGGCGGCGTGTTCTGTCGGGCGCGTGCTGCGCTCCGCGCGCTCGCCACGCCAGACCGCCGCGCCTGACTCGCGTCGCGCCGGGCCAGCGGCTCTACGGCGAGCATTGCCTGAGCTGTCATCAGGCCGATGGCGGCGGCGTGCCTAACATGCAGCCGGCGATTGCCGGCGGCACCTGGGTGAAGGGCGATGCGCGCGCGCTGGCGCTGTTCGTGATGTCGGGCGGCTTCGATTCCGCCTCGCGCAAGGACAGCGACGTCGGCAACGTGATGCCGCCGTTCCGTCAGCTCGCGGATGCGGACCTCGCGGAAATCCTCACCTACATCCGCCAGAAGTTCGGCGACGGCGCGCCTCGCCGGCGCTGCAGCCGCGGCGCCGCCGAGTGCGCCGCAAGCTGCGCTGACTCAGCCTCGGCGGTCGGCAGCTTCGTGATCTGCACGCTCACGATTTTCCACGGCGCCGTTCGCGCCGCACGTAGATGTCGATGTAGCGGTAGTTCGATTCGAGACGGCTTGCCGTCGTACTTGCCGGTCATGTGCGTGCGGCCCGATGAGCAGCGCCGTGTCGCCGTACAGCCGCACGCTCGAATTCCTCGACGGTGTACGGATCGATGGTGAGCTTCGGGATCGATGATGTCGGCGCACGAACGCGGCCTTCTCGGTCCGACGTTGCCGTAACCGTCGATGATGCGGAAATCCTTCGGCCATGTTGCCGGCGATGGCCTTCTCGTCCTTGCGCACGATGGCCTTGTCCCAGTCGTCCGACGAGCCGCGTGAGCGTGCGCGACGTCGGCGGCGCTCGCCGGCAACGGCGCGAGCCGCCGCTGCAGCACCAGGCCCACGCGAGCCCGACCGCCGCCAGCGCGCGATCGCCACCTGATCCGCGGTGGAACGCGCCATGATCACTTCACCTTGTAGAGGTGCACGTAGCGATCGGTCTTGCCGCTGCACGGCCGGGTCGAAAACCATCTTGTCGAGCTGATCGTCCTTGTTGCGCAGGCCGTCGTAGGTCTTCTCGAGCACGAAGCCGTGCGACGTCAGGCTCTTCTTCGCGAAGTCCTCGTTGAGGCGGTGCGCCTTGCCGGCCATCTCGGCGCCGGTGCCGGCGGGCGCGTTGTGATCGACGATGAGTAGTTTGCCGCCCGGCTTCAGCATGCGCTTCATCGATTCGATGAAGCCGTCGGTGTCGATCTCCGGCCAGCCTTCCTTCTCGTCGATCCAGAACGCGTCGTGATAGGACATGCACGATGACGATGAGGTCGACGCTCTTCGGCGGGAAGATGGATGGAGCTGACTTCGACCAGGCGCCGCTCGACGTTCTTGAGGCGTCCTTCGGTGAAGCGCGCCTTGATGTCGTCCTTGGCTGTACGTGGCGTAGGGCACGTTGTTGACCGACAGCACCTTGCCCGCTGGGGCCGACCACGCCGGCTAACAACTCGGTGTAGTAGCCGCCGCCGGCGAACATGTCGACCACGGTCATGCCGGGTTTGACGCCGGCGAACGCCAGGACCTCGGCCGGTTTTTCGCGCGCATCGCGCTCGCGATCCTTGTCGGTGCGTTCCGGTGCTGGCGATGGCGGTTTCGATGGGCGTGGCAGTCCGCGGCGAACGTGGGGACGGCGAGGCAGAGCAGGGCGACTTGCGAGCAGTGTTTTCATGAGGTTCTAGCGTAATACGTAACTGAACGAAGTACAA
>ERZ1370068.6936-contig-5886_pt1 | contig 32599 bp, 51 predicted proteins | sample MGYA00561227_ERZ1370068 | MGnify/ENA primary metagenome ERZ1370068 (study PRJEB38410, sample SAMEA6850437) | metagenome | study: Metagenomic assessment of the ecological functions of the soil: analysis of the soil microbiota associated with the...
GGTAGCTTACTTCGTTCAGTTACGTATTGCTAATGCGCCGTCACGGGCGGCTACGCCTACCGCGGCTGCCGCATGCCCAACTTCCGTGGGACGTACTTCTACGGCGACTACTGCTCCGGGGTTCGTGAAGACGATTCGCATGTCCGGCGGCTTGGCGTCGAGCCCTCAGGACGTCACGGGCCAGGTCGATCCGGCGGAACGCTCCAGTTTCAATTCTTCGAGCTTCGGCGTCGATGCCCGGGGCGAGATCTACACCGTGGGGCTCAACGGCCCACTGCGGAAGTTGGTCCCACCGTTCCTCGACTTCGAAGTCTCGGCTGCGGGGGCGGCGGCTGCGCCTGGACAAGACCGGCGACTGGACGTGGGAGGACATGTTCCCTGCGACCGAACGTCCCCGCCAGCTTCTACCGCGTCTATCGCGGCTCGGTCAACGGCGCGTACTCGTGCGTCTTCAAAGCCACGACACCCAAGTGGACCCTGGGCGGCGACGCGACCAATCCCGCCGGCGGCCAGCTGTTCGCCTATGTCGTGAGCGCCGTCAACGGCGCCGGCGTGGAAACGATGAAGGGCACGACCGGCACGTTCAACGCCGTGACTTGCGGCAACGTGACATCACCAAACTTCCCGGTCGGGCACGCAGTAGGTTCCTATCGAAAGGGGCTGGCCTGAGCACCTGCCAGCCAGCGGAGTGACAGCGCAGCCTATGGGTCACCGCGTTCGTTGTCGCGGTTTTTTGCTGCAGCCGTGCTGCTGCTCGCACGGGCCCAGACGCGCAACTGCACCGGGGTCTCCGAGGCGCCGAACACCGCGCTCCGGCGTCGCCGTCGTCGACGGCCTCTACGCAGCCGGTGTTCTCTGACCGCTGCACCGGGCGATGCAGGCCGCGTGTTCGTCGTCGAGCGCTCCGGGAGAATCAAGATCCACAAGCGCGGTGCGGCACCTCGACGGTGTCGACATTTTCCTGGACATCACCGCGAGGGTCGATTCCACGACGGATGTCGAGATGGGGCTTCTCGGGCTCGTGTTCGGCCCGGACTACGCGACCTACGCGCCTTCTGGGTCAACTACACCGAGACCGTTCTCGGCCGAGTCTTTACCGTCGTCGCCCGCTACACGACTTCCGTTGGCCGATCCGGAGGTCGCGGATCCCTGCGAGCGAGTCGCGCGTTCTCCGCTTCGCGCAGCCCGAAAGCAATCACAAGGGCGGGATGCTCGCGTTCGGCGCCGACGGGTTCCTGTACGTCTTCTCGGGGACGGCGGCGGCGGCGGCGACGCCCACGGCGTCTGCGGTAACGGGCAGAACCGCCAGGTGCTTCTCGGCAAGGTGCTTCGAATCGACGTGCGCGGCGTCGACCCCGGATCGACGCTTCCCGACTGCGGCCCAGCCCGGTGCGACGTACCGCGTCCCGACGACGAATCCGTTCAACGACGGGCCCGGCCTGGGTTGTGCGACGAGATCTGGGCGTATGGGCTCAGGAACCCGTGGCGGTCGAGCCTCGACGCGCTGACCGGCGATCTCTACGTCGCCGACGTCGGCGAGAGGCCTGCTGGGAGGAGATTGACTGGGTCCCGGGATCGAGCCTGGGCGGCGAGAACTACGGCTGGCGGCAGATGGAAGGGCTGCAGTGCTTCAACCCGGCCCAACCGTTCAACTGCAATGCCACCGGTGTCGTGTGCGCGGGATCGCCTCGCTGCAACGACCGCAGCCTCACGCGTCCGGTCGTCAATTATCCAGCACTCGGGCGCGGGAGATGCTCGGTCACGGGCGGCTACGCGTATCGCGGCTGCCGCATGCCGAACTACCGGGGGACGTACTTCTACGGCGACTACTGCGCGGCCTTCGTGAAGACGTTCGTCATGTCCGGCGGCGTCGCGACGACTCCGCAGACCGTCACGGCGCAGGTCGATCCCTCGGGATGGCTCACGAGCGGGCTTTCGAGCTTCGGCGTCGATGCCCGGGGAGAGTGTTTGCGATGGCGCTCGGCGGAACCGTGCTGGAAGTTCGTTCCGCCGTTCGGCAACCTGGAAGTCTCCGGTCGCGGGGCGGCCGCTGCGCTTCGGCTCAACAAGACGGGCGACTGGACGTGGGAGAACCTGTTCCTTGCGACCGAGGTCCCGGTCAGTCTCTACCGGGTCTACCGCGGCTCCGTCAACGGCGCGTACGTGCGTCTTCAAGGCCACGACACCCGAGTGGCCTTCGGGCGGCGACCCGGCCAACCCCGTCGGTGGCCAGCTCTTCGCGTACATCGTGCGCGCCGTCAACAGCTCCAGCGTGGAAACCGCGGCGGGCACGACCGGAACCTTCAACGCCGGAACGTGTCCGTAGCGTGAATCCCCTGCGGAAGCGTCGATCGCCGCCGGCTGGCTGCGTGGTGTCCGTTTGCGGCTGCACCCGGCCGGTGTCCACGCAGAAGCCACGGGACGTGCTGCTGATCACGATCGACACGCGCGCGCCGATCACTTCTCGTACACGGGGACGTCGATCGTGAGAACGCCGCGCGTCGATGCGTTGGCCTCGCAAGGTGCCGGGTTCACGAACGCGATGACACCGGTTCCACTCACCCTTCCCGCGCACGCTTCGTTGATGACCGGACGCCTGCCTCCCAGCCATACCGTTCGAGACAACGGCTCCTACCGGCTCCCCGCGAGCGAAGAGACGCTCGCCGAGGCGCTCGCCAGGGCGGGCTTCGCCACCGCGGCCTTCGTCGGTTCGGAAGTTCTGGATTCGACCTACGGTCTCGACCAGGGGTTTGCGACCTACGACGATGATGTCGTCGACAGCGGCCCTTCCGGCCTCCTCTACTATCCGGAGAGGCGGGGCGAAGACGTCGTCAGGGCCGCCGAGCGCTGGCTGGACGCGCAGGGCGACGGGGCCGGTTTTCGCCTGGGTCCACCTGTTCGACCCGCACACCCCTACCGTCCGCCGGAGCCCGAGCACTCGACCTACGGATCGAGCTACGAACGGAGAAATCGCGTACACCGATCGCGTCGTCGGGATGCTGCTCGACCATTGGAACGAGCGGCGAAGCCTCGATCGCACGCTCGTCGTCGTAACCGCCGACCACGGAGAGGCGTTGGGCGAGCACGGCGAGAAAACGCACGGCGTGCTCGTCCACGACGCGACACTTCGCGTGCCGCTCGTCTTCCGAGCGGCGGGCCTGCACGCTGCGCGGCACGATCGCGGCGCCGGTCAGCCTGATCGACGTCATGCCGACCGTGCTTGCGCTCCTCGGCATCCCGCTCTCCCACCGCGGTTCAAGGGCGCGACTCGGCCCCGCTCATGCGCGGGGATGCGCTTCCATGGTCGCGGGCATCGGGCTATGCCGAAAGCCTCTACGCGAGCTTCCACCATGGCTGCGTCCCCCTCCGCGCGCTCCGCGAGGGGGCTTCAAGCTCGTGCGCGGCGTCGCGGACGAGTTGTTCGACCTGACGGCCGATCCCCGCGAGCTGCGAGACGCCGCCTCCGCCGACCCGCGCGCGTAGCGCGACGCTGGCGGCGGCGCTCAGCGGCCTCATCGCGGATCTCGCCCCGGGCACCGCGTCCGCATCACGCCCGACGACGAGGCGCGACGAGCGCTTCAGGCATTGGGCTACGCCGGGTCGCCGTCGCCGCAGCCGGCGACGAGCGGCCGTCGCCGGGATCCGCGTGAGGCCCTCGTCTCGCTCAGCCTGCATGGCCGATGCCGATCGTCGGGCGGTGGCGGGGATCTCGACGGTGCCGTTTCGGGTTATCGGGCCGTGCTGGACGCCGAGCCGTGGAGCGTGGACGCGCGCGTCCGGCTCGCCCAGATCCTGATCTCCCGGAAACGGGCTCGAGAGGCGGTCCCCCTGCTCGCGGGCGCGGTCGCGCTCGCCCCGGGGAGGCGTTCCTCCACCGGAAGCTGGGCGAGACCCTCCAAGCGACGGGTGACGACAAAGCGGCTCTCGACGCCTATGACGCCGGACTCAAGGTCCATCCCGAATCGCACGACCTGCGTAACGGGCGCTGGAGCTGCCTCAACCGGCTCCGCGCGCCAAGACGTGATGCTGGCGGAAGCCGAGCGCGCCATCGCGGCCGACCGGACGGACGGTGCCGCCCGCTACGCCCGCGCCATGGCTGCTGCGGCCAGGGCCGCGTCGAGATCTACCTCGCCGCCCTGGAGCGTGAGATCGCCGAGCTGCCCGGCGACAAGATCCTCGAATCGGCAATCGCCGAGGCCCGCGCGGGAAGCCGCGGCCGCGACGAAGTCGCGCTAAGATGAATGGCATGCACCCGGTCGCCGTGCTCGTTGTGCTCCTGGCCGGCGCCCCGCCAGGAGCGGGTGTCCCGGCCACCCCGCCGAAGGACGCGTCGGCCAAGATGCTGAAGATCACCTCCCCGGTGTTCAAGAACGGGGAGATTCCCGCCAAGTACACCTGCGACGGATCGAACGTCTCGCCGCCGCTCGCCTGGTCGGGACGCCCGGCGGCAACAAAGAGCCTCGCGCTGATCGTGACCGACCCCGACGCGCCCGACCCGAAGGCCCGCTGACAACCTGGGTGCACTGGGTGCTCTACGACATACCCCCAACGCCTCGGGGCTTCGCGAGGCGGTCTCTGAAAGGCTCCCCAAGGGCACGCGGGAGGGGGCGACCGACTGGGGCACTCCGCCGTACGGAGGTCCGTGTCCGCCGATCGGCCGTCATCGCTACGTGCACACACTCTACGCGCTCGACATCACGCTCGGCGATCTCGGCAACCCGACGCGCCCCGCGCTGCTCAAGGCGATGGAAGGGCACGTGATCCAGACGGCGCAAGTGATCGGGACGTACGAGAAGTAGTGTCCGTCGCCGTCGCCGTCCAGAAGGGTCGCACCATCGCCGTCGCGGCCGACACGCAGGAGAACTTCGGCGACCGAAGGGTACTGCGCGGCGACCACAGTCCTCGAAGATCATGAAGGTGGGCGGCTCCTACCTCGCCCAGACCGGATGGGGGCTCTACGAGAACATCCTGGGCGACTACCTCATCAAGGCCGGGACGCCGCGCTTCCGTAACGAGCGCGAGATCTTCGTCTTCTTCAACCGGTTCTGGCAACGGATGCGGAAGGACTACTCCTTCGTCAACGACCAGCCGATGGAGGACGACAAGTCCCCATTCGCGGACCTGGACGCGTCGTTTCTGATCGTCAATCGCGGCGGGATCTTCCACGTCACCGGTCAGATGTCGGTCACGCGCTTCACGCGCGTTCGACGCCATCGGATCCGGCGCTCCCTACGCCCTGGGCGCCCTGCACACGCTCTACGACGCAGACGTCGGACGCCGAGGAGATCGCCCGGCGGGCGTGTGCCGCCGCCGCTGCACTTCGACATCTCCTGCGGCGGCGCGCTCGACGTGTTCACGATCAAGCTTCAGGGGTCGCGTCGGGCGTGATGGCCGAGATCCGCTCCCTTCGACGGCACGATGACGTCGGCCGAGGAACGGCGCGATTTCCTCGAGCTCTTGGCGCTGGCGCCTCCGCGCGGCTGCTCGAGCTCGGGCACTGGAGCCGCACGACGCCGCGGAGGCGAGCTTCGACGCCGGTGTTGTGCATCGATGGGATCGCGGCGCTTCGGGATCGAGGAGACCGCGCTCGCCGACTGGGCGCGCATCGTCAGGCCGGGGGCGGATCCTGTACACCGATCCCGGCGATCGTCGCCGGGCTCGTCACCAACGAGGAGCTCGCGATGCGCGGCGCGCTGGGGTTTTTCGTGTTCTCCCCCAGGGTGAGAACGAGAGCCTGATCGAGGCCGCCGGATTGCGCCTCCGGCGGGCGGACGATGCGACCGACACCGCGGCCTCCGTCGCGAGCCGGCGTCACGCCCTGCGCTGCTCCCGCGAGCCTGCGCTCGTCGCCGAAGAAGGGCGCGAGCGCTTCGACGCCCGCCAGCGTTTCCTCGAGGTCTCGCACAGGCTGGCCGCCGAGAGGCGTCTTGCGAGAATCGCGTTTCTCTGCGAGAAGGCGCCGTGAGCGAGACGACCGACGACCATCCCGGCGTCGTGATCTTCCCGCCGCTGCTGTTCGTCATCTGCGTGGCCTGCGGCGCGCTCGCGTATCTGGTCTTCCCCTTCCGCCTGGCCCTTGCGCCGTGGATCCGCTCGTTGGGCTGCGCGCTGGTGCTCGCCGCGATCGCCTTCGCGCTCTGGGGCCAGACGAACCATGAGAGCCGCCGGGACCAACATCCGTCCGGACCAGCCCGCGACCGCCATCGTGTCCGACGGTCCCTTCGCGTTCACGCGGAATCCGCTCTACCTGTCGCTGCTCGCGATGTTCGCAGGGATCGGCGTCGCCTCCGCCTCGCTCACGTTTCTGGCCGTCATCGTGCCGCTCGCGCTCGTGCTCCACTACGGCGTCGTCCTGAGGGAGGAGCGCTACCTCGAGGCCAAGTTCGGCGACACCTATCGCGCGTACAGGGCGCGCGTGCGCCGCTGGATCTAGGGCGACCTCTGATAGAATCTCGGCTCTTTTCTTCTGAGGAGTCACACCTTGCCTACCAAGTCGAAGAAGGCCCCGGAAGATCTCAACCTCAACAACATCGTGTCGCGTCAGTTCGAGAAGGCGGCAGCGCACGTGAAGCTGCCGGCCGGGCTCCTGACGCAGATCAAGCTCTGCAACAACGTCTACTACATGCAGTTCCCCGTGAAGATCGACGACAAGTACGTCATCTTCGAAGCCTGGCGCGCCGAGCACAGCCACCACCGCAAGCCCTTGAAGGGCGGCATCCGCTACAGCCGCATGGTCGATCAGCACGAGATCATGGCGTTGGCCGCGCTCATGACCTACAAGTGCGCGATCGGCAACGTGCCGTTCGGCGGGTCGAAGGGCGGCATCAAGCTGCGCCCGCGCGACTACACGCCGGACCAGCTGCAGAAGATCACGCGCCGGTACACGGCCGAGCTGATCGCGAAGAACTTCATCGGCCCCGGCATCAACGTTCCGGCGCCGGACTACGGCACCGGGCGAGCGCGAGATGGCGTGGATCGCCGACACGTACGACGCCTTCCATCCGGGCGGGATCGACAACTGGGCCTGCGTCACCGGGAAGCCGCTGTCGCAGGGCGGCATCAGAGGGCGGCGCGAAGCCACCGGACGCGGCGTCGTCGTTCGGGCTGCGCGAGGCGTTCCGCGATCCCGGTGGCCCTGAAGAAGACGGGGCTCACGGGCACGCTCGACGGCAAGACGGTCGCCGTGCAGGGCTTCGGCAACGTCGGCTACCACGTCGCGAAGATCCTCCACGAAGAAGACGGCTGCAAGGTCGTCGCCGTCGGCGAGTACAACGGCGCGGTGGTCAACCCGAAGGGCCTCGACATCGCCAAGCTCGCCGCATGGTTCCAAGCCAAGCACACGATGAAGGGCTTCCCGGGCGCGACGAAGACGCTCGAGAACGGCGTGGACGTCCTGTCGCTTCCGGTGGACATCATCATCCCCGCGGCTCTCGAGAATCAGATCACGCGGCAAAACGCCGACAAGGTGCAGGCGCGCATCGTCGCCGAGGCGGCCAACGGACCGACGACCACCGAGGCCGAGAAGATCCTCTTGAAGAAGGGCGTCCTGATCCTGGCCGACATCTATCTGAACTCCGGGCGGGGTGACCGTCTCGTACTTCGAGTGGGCGAAGAACATCTCGCACATGCGCTACGGCCTGCTCCAGAAGCGCGCCGACGCGTTCCAGCGCACGCAGATCGTCTCGGCCACGGAAGACCTCATGCACGTGAAGTTTCCATCCAGCGTGCGCGAGGGTCTGCTCGAAGGGGTTGGACGAGGAGGATCTCGTCCGGTCCGGCCTCGAAGAGACGATGGCGACGGGCTACCAGGAGATCTCGACCATCCTCAAGAAGCACAAGAAGGTGACCGACTTCCGCACCGCGGCGTTCATCTGCGCCATCGAGAAGGTCGGACTGGCTTATCTCGAGCTGGGCGTTTTCCCTGATCGTCCCTCGCATCCGTCCTGACCGCGGCGCATCTCGTCGTCTTTCAGCAGGACGGCACGCTGGTCAACCGCGACTTCGCGACGAAGGCGCTGCCTCGCCACTGCGAGCTTGCCGCGGCCCGCGGGATCACGCTCGACCTGCGCGACGCTCAGGCGGGCGCCCCGAAGAGGTGCGCACGACCCGCTCCTCGTCTACCAGGACACCTCCGGACGGTCGATCTTCCGCGGGCGCTACACGGACTTCGATCGGATCGCCCAGTTCCTGCGGACGGTCCGATCCGGACCGCTGGCCAACGCCGAAACCACGCATCGAGAACACGGCGGCGTGGCGCCGCGGCCGAACGGTCGTGATCGCCCCGATCAAGATCACCGCGCTGTCCGGTGTCCTCCCGGCGCGTTACGACGAGCATGCGTTCATGGACCGCGCGCGGCGGGCGGTCCTCTCCGGCTTCAAGCGCTTCCGCTTGGAGCGCCGCGCGTCGTCGCCTTCCTTCCGATCGAGCGTTCTACATGGACTTTCATCCCTACCGCGACGCCGCGGGACGCCTCTTCGTCTCGACGGCGATCTACTCGGGCTTCAACTGCGTCGAGCCGGTATTCCAGGGGTTCGACGAGCCGATCGCGGGAGAGTGGGTCGCAGCCGTGACGACGTGTTCGCGCGCGCCGCGAAGCTGCTCGAGGACCGCGTCGCGCAGATGTCCGTCAGCTCCGACGTGGGCGACGCGTTCGACCCCGTTGCCGACGATGCGCCGAGGACAACCTGGGCCGCCCTGCGGCCTGGCGCTCGCGCCCGCGTCGCCCACAGCAGGCGCCCGGGTCAGCCGCGGCAGCCGTCGTGCTCCCGCGCCGATCTCGTCGTCGCGACGGCTTCGGCCGACGACCCGCCGCGCCTGCAGTTCCGCTTCGCGGCGCCGCTCGATTCGTATAACGGTGAGGTTCGCGCGCTGTCGGGGACGATCGTCGCTCGGCGAGGGTTCGCGCCTCGACGGCGCCACCGGGACGTTCGATGCCGCGACGGCCTCCGTGACGATGGGGAACAAGACTCTGGACGCCGAGATCCGGAAGGCCATGCTGCGCACCGATACGTTTCCGGGCGCGCGGTTCGTCCTCGATCCCGTCGAAGCCGCGAGACTTCAGCTCTGCTCCCGGCGTCCCGGCCCCGTTCACGGCGACGGGTCACCTCGAGTTGCTGGGCGTGTCCATTCCTCTATCCGTCAAGGCGCAGGCGGAAGCCGGCTCGGACGAGGACGGGACGCCGCGCCTCGACGTGCGCGCGAGGTTTCGTTTGCGCATCGGCTCGACGCTCGGGCTGAAGGGCCCCGACGGTCCGGCTCCCGCGAACGACACGCTGGAATTCGACGCGCGATTCGCCTTGAAGCCGGAGCCGGCTGTCAGTCCGACAGCTTCGCGGTGATCGCGATGCCGACGTCGTTCACCGGCGGCAGTACTTGTCGGCGGCGTCGTAGGGTCCACCGATGCCGAAGCTCGACCGATCGAGCGTCGCGGTTCCCTTGATCGTCAGAGGCTTCTTCGACACGACCTCGAAGGCGACCGGGCACGTCCCCTTCATCCCGTGCAGCTCGATCGAAGCGGTCGCGGTGTAGCGGTTCTCGCCGGCCGGTTTCGCGTCCGCAATCACGATCGTCGCCTTCTGGAACTTCGCGACGTCGAAGAAGTCGGGCGTTTTCAGGTGCGCCGTGAGCTTCTCCGCCTTTTCGCTCACGCTCGCCAGGTCGACCTCGATCGCGACGGAGCCCTTCGTGAAGTCGCCGCCGGGGATGTCCACCTTCGTGAGGCGCCAGGAGCCGAAGCGCCCTTCGGCGTTGTACACCGTGTTGTGGGCGGTAAACGTCAGCTCGCCGGGCGCTGCGTGGCGTCGGCGGCGAGCACCACGGAGGGCTGGTGACAAGAACGAGAACGGACGCAAAGTGCGGTCAGAGGTCGCTTCATGGGCTCGGTCTTCCTTTCGCGAAAGAGAAATGAGGACCAGTCAGAATAGCACGCGGGGCGGAGCATGCCGCAGCGTTGCGGCGCTCGACCGAGCTCCGAGCCGGTTTGTAATCGTCGCCTCGATCCGTTTGCACATCTTGCTCCCGGCGATTGAATCGCGCGCAAAAAGCATCGTCATGGGTAGGTCTCTTCTGGCATCGCGTTTGCCCTCATTCGCCTGCCGGGTCAAGTTGGTTTGTTCACGCTACTTCCAAACGAGAGAGAAGCTCGATGAAACACGATAAGAACCCCAGAGCATCCAGTCGGCACGGGAGTCGGAGCGGCCGGCGGCGCGGCGGCGGGAGCAGCGGCGGGCACGGCGGTAGGCGGCCCGGTAGGCACGCTCGTCGGCGGGGCAATCGGCGCAGCGGCGGGAGCCCTCGCAGGCCAAGGCGTCGCCGAAGCCATCGATCCTGCGGTGGAGGACGCCTACTGGCGTGAGAACTATTCCGGTCGCCACTACGTCGATGCACGGAACGCCTTACGACGGACTACCGCCCGGCCTACAAATATGGCTGGGAATCCCGTGCGCGTTACGGCGATCGCTACGTTCGACCAGGTCGAAAACGACATGGAGCGCGGCTGGGACAAGGTGAAGGGCGAGTCGAAGCTCGGCTGGGTCAAGGCGAAGAGCGCGGTACGCGACGCATGGCACCGTGTCGAGCGCGCCATTCCAGGCGACGCCGATCACGACGGTCGCTAGATCTCACGACGATCGCAGGCCCGAGCTCGACGAGCGAGCTCGGGCCCGCGGCCATGATCGGCCCTCAAATCTTCCAGATGAACGACGCCTCTCACCGCACGGGCGGGAAGCAGATAGTACTGGGCCTCCCCGAGCTCGCTTTCGGCGACCGGATCACGCGTGTCGCTCAGGTTCGTCCCGTCGACGCGGACTTCGAAGTGACTGAAGCGGAAGCCGACTCCTGCGGACCAGTTGATGTAGTCGTCTGCGAGGGCGGTATTCCGCTTGTTCAGGTAGCGGCTCCCAACGTATTGCCCGATCACGCTCGCATTGAACCCCTTCTCAGGCAAGTGGAGGACGCCGGCGCTCGCCATGTGGTTCGCCGACATCTCGACGCGGTTGCCGTCGAGCTGCATGAGCGTGCCGTCGAAGTCGGCGAGGTAGTCGCCGAACGTTGCGTCGTGGAAGGAGTAGCTCGCCTGTAGACGCAGATCCTGAAGGATGCTCCACGACACCTCGCCTTCGATCCCGTCGAAGTTCTCTTCTCCCACGTTCTCGAGCGCCGGGAGACCGCCGACCTGCGTGGCCACGACGACGTTATGGAAGTGCATGAGGAACCCGGAGACCTCCCACGACAGCCGACCGCTCGCGTTCCTTCCCTTGACCCCGGCCTCGATCATCTCCGCGTCCTCGGGCTCGAGGATTCCCCCTTCGGCCTCGGGGCCGAAATCGATCGCGGCAGGCTTGAAGGTGTTGCGGTAATCGGTGAAGAGCCAAAGCGAATCCACGCCGCGCTCCCACGCCCGGAAGCTCACGCCGACCGCCCCGCTCCCGCGCGTATTGTCCTGCGAGTCGGTTGCGGCGATCTCTCCGCCCGGCGTTTCCACCTCGCCTTCGCGCTCTTCGCTGGTCACGTTGAGCCTCAAGCCGAGCTCGAGCCGCAGGCGCGGGATCGGCGTCCAGACGACTGACCGTAGAGGCCGGCGAAGCTCCGCTGGTCTTCCATCTCCAGGGCGCTCGTCGATCGGGAGGGTGCTGGAGGACGGGATTCCCAGTGCCGTCGAGGTTCGCGTGGTACTCGAAGTTCTCGCTCTTCATCTCCCCTTTGCCAAACAGCTCGTCGACACCGGCGACGAGCGGACTCTCTCCCCGAATTGCCGGCCGTAGTGGGTGTCGAAGTACAGCCCGTTCTCGTCGATCGTCTGACGGAAGCCGTCGGCGTTCGCCACGTCCGGCGGCTGGTCGAAATCCTCACGCAAGAAGCCCTTCGTGTTCTCTCGCTCCGAGTGATAGATCGAGAGGTCGTCGTCCAGTTCCCCGAGCGCAGGCGCATGGTGGCCCAGCGTGACCTGATAGCGATCTTCGTCCATCTTCGAGTCGGAAGGGTTCTGATTGGAGTCGATCGGCACGAGCGTCGTCAGCTCGGTCCCGACGCGCGGTGTCGGGGAGTCGGGCTCCTGGCCGAGGAGCGTGGCGTCGAAGTCGAGCCTCAGCTTCCCTGGCCCACATCCGTCAGGCCCCGGTACAGCAGGTGGCCACGGTCGTAGCTGGTGCGCTCGTCTTTGTAGCCAACCGTGTCGTAGCTGGCGCTGATCGAGTGCTGCCACTTTCCGGCGGAGGGAGAGCCACGTACCCGCCCACTCCGTAGGAATCGTAGTTGCCGGCCGACGCGCGAACGAGCGTCGGCGTGGAGGCGGGCGCGCGGTGGATGACGTGGATGACCCCCACGAACGACGTTGCTCCGTACATGACCGGTGCCGCGCCGCGGAGGATCTCGATCCGGTCCACGTTCTCGAGGTCGATCGTCGAGAGAGAGCGGGTTGTACGCACCTCCCCACGGGACGTCGTCCACGACCAGCAGGAACGCGTCGAATTCTCGCAGCCCCATCATTTCGGGGACCGAGCCTGCCGGACCGCCGTCGCCACCCGGCGCGACGGTCACACCCATGAGTCGGGGACAGCGCCTCCGGAAGGGTCCGGATCTGGAGCCGCTCGAGATCGTCCCCGTCGACGATCTGGACCGACGCTGGAACCTCGATGGGATCCTGGGGTAGCCGCGTCGCGGTCACCTCGACGATCTCTCGAGGCGTGGCTTCGGGCTCGGCGGCACGAACGGGGGAATCCCGAGCACGGCGAGAATCAAAAGAGTAGGCGTGAGACGGCGCATGAGCTCCCCTTGATGTCGTTGAACCGCGCAGCTTAGGGGGCGCGCCAGCTACTACCAGACGTCGTAGTTGAGCCTAGCGCAACAGGTGAACGACGCTCTCGGTGATCGCGTAGGCGGCCTGGAGCGCAGGCGCCGCCAGGAACGCCCCGCGACCAGCGTGGCCAGCGCGCAGGCCCACCGGGCCGACCGCGTCATCAGCGGCCTGCGCCGCACCGGGCGGGTCGGATAGGAGGCGCTCGACCCTCGTGGCGATCGGCGCACCGTCGCAGAAGCTGCTGGCGACCCCGGAGGGCAATGCCGCCAGGCGCGAGGCCTTCAGCAGGGCGCTGCCGAGGTCGAGGAGCATGGGCCCGGTCCGGGCCCGCGGCACGGTCGTCCGCATCTTCCTCGGCGGCCATCGCCCAGGCGGCTTCGATTTCCCGTCCGGCGGACGACATCGCAAGCCAGTCCGGGGCGAGCTTCATCAGGGCGCGCTTGAGGTTGTCGCGCGAGCGCAGGTGTCCCGCTTCATGGTTCAGGACCGCTTGCCGCTCGTCCGCGGAAAGGGCGTCGAGGAACGAACCGGAGACGAACAGGCGCGGACGGAAAACGCCGACGAGTGCGGCCAGCGGCAACGCGGAGGAAACGCGATACGACCGAACGGGCACGCCGGGGTAGGCACTCTCGAGCCCCGCCGCCCTCCACACGCGCTCGAAACGCTGGGTGTGGAGCCAGCTCGCGATGACGCGGCGCAACCCGAAGGCGAAGAGAGCCGCCGCGGCGACGACGAAAACGAGAAGCGCCGGTCCGGCTCGTTCGGTTGTCGCGCGCGGCTCGAAGAAAAAAACGCCGGCAAGATGACGCCGAACAGAAACGTAGCCGAGCCGATCGCGGGCAACATCCGCATGACGAAGAGCGAATCCGCGCGAAGCCGGCGTCGCCTCGTCGCGCGCCAGATCAGAATGGTCAGCAACGAGATCGCGGCATTCGCGACGACGAAGCCAACTGACGCGAAGCCGAGGGCCATCTCGAGGTATCTCATGGCGCCTCCCCGCCGACGAGGCGCGTCCGCTTCGCCTTCAGGAGCCTCTCGAGGTCATCCAGGAGAAGACGATCGCGCTCGCTGACGGCATCGACGAAACAGGACAGAAGCGGCTCGAGCGCTCTCCGGCCCGCGTCGTGCCGAGCAATTCCTCGACGGTCCGCGCAGCGACCCGCGCCTCCAACTCGTGGCGCTCGAACCGCGGCTCGTAGGCATAGGCTCGACCGACTTTGGTCCTCCCGAGCACGCCCTTCTTGTGAAGGCGATCGAGAGTGGTCATGAGGGTCGTGTAGGCGCACCGCGGGAACGACGACTGTAGATCCCTCACAGTCGTCGGACGCGGTCCGCGCCAAATCGCCTCGAGGACCTGGGCTTCGAGGGGGCCCAACGCCCGGGGAAAGGCCGCTTGAGGATCGTCGCGCAAGGTCATCCGGCGGATTCTAGCGCGAACCTGCTAAAGTCGTTGGTCTTCATCGGGTCGCAATGGGGCCGCACCGCATGAAACCGGGCGACGGTACGCGCGTAGAACGGTTGTCGCCGGCACCAATATTGAAGGAGAAGATCACGTGATCAAGAAAGGCCTGACCGCTCTCGCCCTCGCGGTGGCGCTTCCGGGGCTCGCCGCCGAGCTTCCGATCCCCGACATCGCCTTCCAGAAGTTCACCCTCGACAACGGCCTCACGCTGATCGTCCACGAGGACCACAAGGCTCCGATCGTGGCGGTCAACGTCTGGTACCACGTCGGATCGAAGAACGAAAAGCCCGGTCGCACCGGCTTCGCTCACCTCTTCGAGCACCTGATGTTCAACGGTAGCGAGAACTACAACAACGACTACTTCATGGCCGTCGAGCCGTTGGGCGCCACCGATCTCAACGGCACGACCAACAACGACCGGACGAACTACTTCCAGAACGTGCCGAAGTCCGCTCTCGACACGATCCTCTGGCTCGAATCCGACCGGATGGGGCACTTGCTCGGCGCGATCGACCAGCCCCGGCTCGACGAGCAGCGCGGGGTCGTCCAGAACGAGAAGCGGCAGGGAGACAACGAGCCGTACTCGATCGCCGAGGAGCTCACCACCAAGGCGTGCTTCCCATCGAGACCATCCGTACTCCTGGACCGTGATCGGCTCGCTCGAGGACCTCGACGCCGCCAAGCTCGACGACGTCAAGGAGTGGTTCAAGACCTACTACGGACCCGAACAACGCCGTGATCGTCATCGCCGGCGACGTCAACACCCAGGAGATCCTGGCGAAGGTCAAGACTTACTTCGGCGACATCCCTCCCGGCCCGCCGGTCGCCCGCTTCGATCAGTGGGTCGAAAAGCGCACCGGAAGCTCGCGGCAGTCCGCCCAGGATCGCGTCCCGCAGACCCGCATCATCAAGTCGTGGAACGTCCCGGGCGACGCGACGCGGGACCGCGTCCTGCTCGACCTGTTCGGCGACCTGCTCTCGTCCGGTAAGTCCTCGCGCCTCTACAAGCGCCTCGTCTACGACGAGCAGATCGCAACGCGGGTCGCGGCCTACATCGACACGCGCGAGATCGCGAGCCTCTTCACGATCGAGGCCGACGTCAAGAAAGACGGCGACCCCGCCAAGGTCGAGCAGGCGATGGACGAAGAGGTGGCCAAGCTCTTGGCCGAGCGGACCGACGCCGGACGAGCTCGATCGCGTGAAGACCGACACGTTCTCGGGCTTCATCCGTGGCGTCGAGCGCATCGGAGGCTTCGGCGGCAAGTCCGACGTGCTGGCTGCAAGCATGGTCTACGGCGGCCGCCCGGACGCCTACAAGCAGGAGCTCGACATCATCCGCAGTGCGACGCCGGCGCAGGTCAAGGACGCGGCGCAACGATGGCTGAGCGACGGCGTCTACGTCTTGCAGATCGATCCGTACCCCTCCGACCTGAAGGCCACCGGCACGGGCGTCGATCGCAAGAAGCTGGCCGAAGGGGGCGCGGCGCCGGCCGTCGTCTGGCCGAAGGTCGAGAAAGGCGACGCTGTCGAACGGGATGAAGATCCTGCTCGCCGAGCGGCATGCGATTCCCGTCGTCGACTTCAATCTGATGATGGACGCCGGGTACAGCGCCGATCAGGGCGGCATTCCCGGCACCGCCAGCTTTCGCGATGGGCATGATCGACGAAGGGACGAAGACGCGGACGTCGATTCAGATCTCGGACGAGTCGCAGCGGCTCGGCGCCAACATCGGAGTCGGGTTCGGACCTCGATAACTCGTACGTCAGGCTGTCCGCGTTGAAGCCCAACCTCGACGCGTCGCTCGCGCTCTACGCCGACATCATCCTGAACCCCTCGTTCCCCGAGTCGGACTTCAAGAGGCTCCAGAAGCAGCAGATCGCGGGGATCCAGCGCGAGAAGGCGCAGCCGGTCGGGATGGCGCTGCGCGTCTTCCCGAAGCTCCTCTACGGCACCGGCCACCCGTACGGCCTGCCGTTTTCGGGATCGGGGTATGAGGACGGCGTCGCGAAGATCACGCGCGACGACCTCGTCAAGTTCCACGACGCGTGGTTCAAGCCCAACAACGCCACGATGGTCATCGTCGGCGACACCACGATGGCCGAGATCAAGCCCAAGCTGGAATCGTTGTTCAAGGATTGGAAGAAGGGCTCGACGCCGACGAAGAAGCTCTCGACGGTGGCCGGCAAGGACAAGACGACGATCTACATCGTCGACAAGCCGGGTGCGGCGCAGTCGGTGATCCTGGCCGGCCAGCTCGTGGCGCCGACCGCCAACCCCGACGAGATTCCCTTCAAGACGATGACGCAGGTGCTGGGCGGCTCGTTCGTCGCCCGGATCAACATGAACCTGCGTGAAGACAAGCACTGGTCGTACGGCTCCGTACACGTTCGTCCCCGATGCGCGCGGGCAGCGTCCGTTCATCGGCTACGCCCCCGTGCAAACCGACAAGACGAAGGAAGCGTTGGTCGAGGTCATGAAGGAGTTCAAGGGGATCGTCGGCGCCAAGCCCGTGACGGGAGCCGAGCTGACGATGGCGCAGGACGGGCTGACCCGGACGATGCCCGGCGAGTGGGAGACACAGCGAGCGGTCGCCGGATCGATCGGCGAGATGGTTCGCTTCGGCCTGGCCGACGACTACTTCGCCACGTTCCCCTCGAAGGTCCGCGCGTTGAAATCGACGGACCTGGACGCGAACGCCAAGAAGAACCTGACGCCCGACAAGCTGGTGTGGGTCGTCGTCGGCGACCGCGCCAAGATCGAGCCCGGCATCAAGGAGCTCAGCTGGGGCGAGGTGAAGCACCTCGACCCCGACGGCAACCCGATCTAGAAAAGGGGACACTCCCTTTTCGCAAAAGAGGACACTCGAGTCCCCCGAGTAATGACGATCGCAACCCGCCGCACGATGAGTGCGGCGGGTTGTTGGCGCGCAACCGGTCATCCGCACCTTCCTGCCGACGCTGACCGCCCCTGATCTAGTCTTCGCCCCGCAGGTCCCTGCCACACTCACTCCGCAACGATGCCCCGATTCTCCCGTCCGATTCCCGGCGGCCTCTGCGTTCACGTTGTGACGCGTGGCAATGCAAGGGCGACGGTATTCCACGCCGACGACGATTGCGCGACCTTCCGCCAACTCATGGCGGACGCCCAGCGGCGCGTCCGCCTCGAGATCTTCGCTTGGTGCCTGATGCCCAATCACGTCCATTTCGTCATGCGTCCGAGGGCCGACGGCGATCTCGCCAGGTGGATGCACTGGCTCCTCACGGCGCACGTACAGCGGCACCGCGTGCGTCACAAGACCACGGGACGCATCTGGCAGGGTCGCTACAAGGCGTTTCCCATTCAAGCGGATGCACATCTGCTGACCGTGTTGCGCTATGTGGAGCGCAACCCGGTGCGCGCGGGACTCGCGATGCATGCGGTCGATTGGAGGTGGTCGAGCGCGCGAGAGAGCGCATCGTCATCACATGACCTCGCTCGCGTCATCACCGGTACAGCTTCCCTCGCCGTGGCTCGATTGGGTCGACACGCCGTTGACGGACGCCGAGCTTGCCGGCATCCGCGCGCTGCGCGAAACGTGACCGCCCACTCAGGCGAGGCCTCATGGACTCGCGAAGTGGCCGACCGCCTCGATTTGCTTGGAACGCTCAGACCCCGTGGACGACCCAAGGTCAAGTGCCGGCTTCGGCCATCCGGTGAGATCGCGGTCAGCAACGGCGGCGTGCTCTCGTGATCCGGAACGGAGTGTCCTCTTTTGCGAAAAGGGAGTGTCCCCTTTTCGGTATCATGTCGGAATGGCACCGCCCGTCGCCCCGCGTAGTCCTCATGCCGTCACGCTCCATGGCGAGACGATCGAGGACGACTACTTCTGGATGCGCGACAAGGACGACCCGCGGGTCGCAGCGCATCTCTCGGCCGAGAACGCCTACGCCGAAGCGGCGCTTCAAGGTTCCGGCGCCCTCCAAGAACGCCTCTACAAAGAGATGCTCGCGCGGATCAAGGAGACCGACCTCTCGGTCCCCTATCGCAAGGGTCGTTACTGGTACTACGCGCGCACGGAGGAGGGAAAACAGTACCCGATCCTCGCGCGCAAGCTCGGCGCGCTGACCTCGCTCGAGGAAATCGTCCTCGACCTGAACGTGCTCGCGCGCGATCACGCCTACTTCGCGGTGGACGCATTCGTCGTCAGCGACGACGGCGACTACCTGGCTTACTCCGTGGACACGACGGGCTTCCGCGAGTACACGCTTCGCGTCAAGGACCTGCCGCCGCGGCATCGACGGGCCGGAATCGATCGACAAGGTCAGCTCGGTCGCCTGGGCGGCGGACGGCAGGACGCTGTTCTACGTCACCGACGACGACGCGAAGCGTCCGCACCGCCTCTGGCGGCGCCGCCGGGGCGAGCAGGGCGAGGTCCTGATCCACGAAGAGCAGGACGCGCGCTTCTCGCTGACCATCCGCCGCTCGCGCAGCCTGGGCTATCTCTTCCTGGACACCGACAGCCACACGGCGAGCGAGGTCCGCTTTCTCGCCGCGAACGAGCCCGACGGTGCTTTCCGCGTCTTCCTCCCTCGCGCGCCCGAGCTCGAGTACGAGATCGACCACGGAGGATCGACGTTCTGGATCCGCATCAACGATCGCGGCCGCAACTACCGGCTCGCGCGCTGTCCCTTGAACACCATCGCGAAAGAGCGCATGGATCGAAGTGCTTCCGCATCGCGATGCGGTCTACCTCGCCGGGATCGAAGCGTTCGCCGGCCATCTCGTCGCCTACGAGCGCGAGGACGGACTCGAGCGGTTCATCGTGCACGCGCTGGACGTCGGGCGACGCCCACGCGATCGCGTTTCCCGAGCCCGCGTACTCGAGCATTCCGGACATCAATGCCGAGTACGCGACCAACACGTTTCGCTTCCGGTACCAGTCGATGGTGACGCCGCCTTCGATCTACGACTACGACATGAGGACGCGCGAGAAGATGCTCATGAAGCGGGTCGAAGTGCTGGGCGGCTACGATCCCGTCGCTCTACACCGTCGAGCGCGCCCACGCGACGGCCGCCGACGGTACCGCCGTTCCGATCTCGCTCGCCCGACGGAACGACACGCCGCGGGACGGGACCGCGCCGATGCACCTCGTGGGCTACGGCGCCTACGGCTATCCGCTTCCCGTGGTCTTCTCGTCGAACCGTCTCGACGCTTCTCGACCGCGGCGCCGTCTGCGCGCTGGCGCACGTGCGAGGCGGCGGCGAGCTCGGAAAGCCATGGCACGACGCGGGTCGGATGGAGCGTAAGCCGAACACCTTCACGCGACTTCGTCGCCGTGGCCGATTTCTCGTCAACGGCGCGTACGCCGCGCGTGAGCGCCTGATCGTCGAAGGCGGCAGCGCGGGCGGTTTGCTGATCGGCGCCGTCTTGAACATGCGCCCCGACGTCGCGGCGGCGCGATCCTCAAGGTCCCCTTCGTCGATGTCATCAACACGATGCTCGACACGTCGCTGCCGCTGACCGTCGCCGAGTTCGAGGAATGGGGCAATCCGGCGAACACCGAGCAGTACGCGATCCTCCGCTCGTACTGCCCGTACACCAACCTCACCCGAAGGCCCTATCCGGCGATGCTGGTGAAGACCTCGGTCCACGACAGCCAGGTCATGTACTGGGAGCCGGCCAAGTACGTCGCGCGCCTGCGCGAGAGGAACGACGGCGCGCCGCAGGTGGTGCTGAAGGTGAACTTCGCCGCCGGCCACGGCGGCTCGTCGGGACGCTACGACGCCCTGAAGGAGATCGCCTTCGACGTGGCGTGGATGTTGAAGGCCTGGGGGATCGAGGGGTAGCGCATGTCGAGCCCGTTCCACTACGCGTTTCTCGTCAAGGACCTCGCATCGACGCGCCGCTTCTACGGCGAGCTCCTCGGCTGCCGCGAAGGGCGCAGCACCGAGACCTGGGTCGACTTCGACTTCTTCGGGAATCAGATCTCGGCGCACACGTCGGGCTCCGGCACGTCGTACGGGGATCACGGGGTGGTCGACGGGATCGAGGTCCCGATGCCGCACTTCGGCGCGATCCTCGACTGGGACGAATTCCACGCGCTCGCCGCGCGCCTCAGCGAACGCCGGCGTCGGCTTCGTCATCGAGCCGCGGCTTGCGGTTCGAAGGTGAGACCTCAGAGCAGGCGACGATGTTCCTCCTGGACCCCAGCGCCAACGCGATCGAATTCAAGGCGTTTCGCCAGCCCGGGGCCATGTTCTCCGCGTGAAGCGCGCCGCGATCGTCGTCGTCGGGGCGGGCGTGATCGGCGCCTCCGTGGCCTGGCACCTCGCTGCGCGCGGCGCGCGAGGCATTCTCGTCCTCGATTCCTCGCGCGGTCCGGGCGCAGGGAGCACCGGCGCCGCGACGGGAGGATTCAGGGCGCAGTTCGCCACCGCGATCAACGTGCGCCTTTCGCTGCTCGCGCGCGCGAAGCTCCTCGCGTTCCCCGAGGAGGTGGGAGCCGACCCCGGCTATGCGCCTGCGGGATACCTCTGGATCGCAGAGGACGAGGCGGCCCTCGCGGCGCTGGCGTGGCGCGCCGGGTCCAGCACGCGGAGGGATTGAACGAGGCGGTCGAGGTCGCGCCGGACGACGTCGCGCGCTTTCAGCCGGGGATCGCACGCGACGGGATCGTGGGCGGCGCCTATTGCCCGACGGACGGTTACATCCGCCCTCGACAGATCCTCGAGGGGTACATCCGCGCCGCGGAGCGACGCGGCGTCGCGTTCCGTTGGGACGAGGCGGTGACGGGTCTCGAGCTCGAGTCCCGGCGGAGCGATCACGGCCGTCCGCACTCGCGCGGCGCCATCGCATGCGGCGCCGTCGTCAACGCTGCGGGAGCCTGGGCAGGATCTCTTGCCGCGCTCGCCGGAGTCGATCTTCCCGTGCGCCCGCTCAGGCGTCAGATGGCGGCAACCGGAGACAACGGACGCGATCGCGAGTGGCGCGCCGATGACCCTGTACTGCGGCGACGGTTTCCACTTTCGAGAACGCGACGGCCGCGTCATCCTCTCGTGGCCCACGCCGGGGCGTGTCGACGATCCTTTCGACACGAGCGTCGAGCCGTCATGGCTTGACGAAGTCGCGGCGAAGAAAGACGCGCGCATCCCCGTTCTGCGCGGGGTTCCGTTGGATCCTTCCGCGTCTTGGGCGGGGCTGTACGAGATGTCGCCCGACAGACACGCCATCCTCGGAACCGCCGGGACGCCGTCGAACTTCTTTCTCGTCAACGGATCGTCGGGGCACGGCGTCATGCACGCCCCCGCGCTGGGCCAGCTCGCCGCCGAGATCGTTCTGGACGGCACGGCGCGCGCACTTGACGTCGACGCCGCTTGCGCCCAATCGTTTCACGTTGGGGAGGCCGATCGAGTCACCGGAGGTGCTGTGATGTTCGAGTTGATGGTCGCCGCCAAGCTGTTTCTCACGACACCACTCTGAAAACGTCGGGATCAACCGGGCGAAGCTCGAAGCGAGGTTCGGACGACCTCGGGGATCGGCACCGACTACGTCCCGAGCCCGACCCACGCCGGCGCGAAGGACAACGTCGTCACGCTCGAATGGCCCGAGCTGCGCGTCCGCCTCTACGTCTCCTCGGCGACGAACGTGGTTTCGTTGCTCGGCGTGACGACGACGGCGGACGTGCTCAAGCTCGATTCCCCCGTCCACATCGGCGTCGACCGCGGCACCGTGCTGCGCGAGCTCGGCGGCCCGCTCTACGAGGACCAGGACCAGATCGTGTACTCCCTGAAGGAAGAAAGCGACGACCTGCCGAACGATACCGTCCGCCTCGTCCTCCAGGACGATCGCGTCGTCGGCATCGACTGGACTTACCCGCTCGAGAAAAGGGGACACTCTCCTTTGAGGACATGTCCTCCGAAAGGGAGTGTCCCCTTTTTCAGCGACGCCGATCGACGCCGATCTTGGGACAGGCGCGCGCGACCGGGCACGACGAGCACAGCGGCGAGACGGGCTTGCAGACCTGCTGACCGTGGCGGACGAGCGTCTCGTTGATCGGAATCCACCAGCGTTTCGGGAGACGCAGGCGCAGCGCGGCCTCGGTGTCGTCGGGGGTCTTCGTCACCACCCAGCCGAGGCGGTTCGCGATGCGGTGGACGTGCGTGTCCACGCAGATTCCCGGCTTCCCGAAACCCAGCGTGACGGTGAGATTCGCGGTCTTGCGCCCGACCCCGGAAGCTAGGAGCAGCTCCTCGATCGTGTCGGGAACGCGTCCGCCGTGGCGCGCAAGAAGAATCGCGCAGATCGCGCGGATCTGTTTCGCCTTCGTCCGGTAGAAACCCGCCGGGTAGATCGTTCTGCGCGATGGCACCGCTCGTGAGCTTCACCATGCCGGCGGGCTCTTTCGCCTTCGCGAAGAGACGCTCGGTCGCCGGGTACGTGACCTCGTCCTTCGTGCGCAGCGAGAGGATGCAGCCGATCAGGATGCGGAACGGATCGGGGCCGTTCGCGGTGACGAAGCGATCGATCGTGTAGCGGGCGGCGAGCTTCGTAAGGATCGCGCTCATGGCTGCGTCCGGCTCTGCAGCGTCTCCAGCGGCACGTCGCGGCGCGGCGGCGGAAATGCGCGGTCGATATCCACGAGATCCTCTTCGGTGAGGACGAGGTCGGCGGCCTTGGCGTTCGCCCGGACGTGGCGCGGCGCGCGGCCTTGGGAATCGACACGACGTTGTCGTGGCGCAACGTCCACGCGAGCGCCACCTGCGCGGGCTGGCGTCGTGCCGCGCGGCGATCGCGCTGCAGCTCGGCGTCGGGCCGCAGCCTCCCCTGCTCGAGGGGCGAGTACGCCATCACCGCGATGCCCCTCGATGCGCACCAGGGGATCAGCTTCCCTCGATGCCTCGCGCTTCCGATGTTGTAGAGAACCTGGTTGGCGGCGACACGCGGGCCGCCGGGCAAACGCTCGGCGTGATCGAGCTCTTCGAGATCGAAGTTCGAGACCCGTAGTGCCGGATCTTCCCTGCTCGACGAGTTCGGTCAGACCGCGCAGCGTCTCTTCGAGAGGATGCTCGCCGGGCCAGTGCAACAGGTACAGGTCGATGCGGTCGATGCGCAGCCGCTTCAGGCTGCGCTCGCAGGCGGCGAGCGTGCCGGCGTAGCTCGCGTTCTGCGGGAGAACCTTCGAGACGACGAAGACCTCCTCGCGCCGCCCCGCGATCGCTTCGGCGACCACCTCCTCGGCGCCGCCGCGGCCGTACATCTCCGCGGTGTCGATCAGGCGCATCCCCAGGTCGATTCCCAGCTGGAGGGCGGCCACCTCGTCGCGGCGCGCGGCGTCGTTCTCGCCCATCCTCCAGGTGCCCATCCCCAGGTTGGGCATCACCGCGCCTGACCGCGCTCGGATATCGAAGACCATCCGATCCTCTCGCGGCTAGAGCGCTGGGCGCGCGCCGCCGCTCTCCCCACCCAGTACGGGACCCAGACGAGCGACGACGCCTGTCCACGGTGACGTCGGATTTCCGCGGGCGCACCGACGTGGTTTCGATCGCGAGCTGGTCCGGGTCGTTGGCCGGCGGTGAGCTGCTCGATCTCCGCCTGCAGCTCGGCCTCGACCTCGCGCGCGACGCGCGCGGACCGATTCGAGGCTCTCGTTGGCCCCGCCGACGTCTTCGCGCTCCTTCAGCGTGCGCGAAACACCGCGCGCCGCGGTGGACGCTCGCCCGAGCGTCGCCGGTGGATCAACGCCTTGCGTCCGAACAGCGCGCCCAACACCGTCGCACCGACGCTGATCGCGGTCTGAATCGTCTGTTGCTGAACCTGCGCCTGCTCTCGCGCGACGCGACCTGCGGCCCGTTGTTCCTGACCCGCGATGACGTCGAGCTTCGACAGCGTATTTCTGCCGCAGCGCGGCGACCGCGGCGTCCCGGGCCTCGCGCGCCGCCTGTCCGACGCGAACCTTGAAGTCGCCCTCCGATTCTCCCGCCTTGGCGGACAGGCGAAGCGGCGCGCAGCGGCGGAGGTCGAGCGTCTTCGTGCGGTAGAGGCTCTCCGCGAGGTTCTTCGACCATGCCGCGTAGCTTCGCCTGGGAGGCCGCGGCCGGCAGGGCGTCGAATGCGCCCCTTGGCGTCGGGCTCGGCTTCGAGCTCGGGCGCCGTCTGCGAGATCGTCTCGGCGCGGTCCCACAGGTCGTCTCCATCGACGACCGGCGCGAGCAGACACGCGCATCCACCCAGGTGTCCACCTGCGCCTTCGCGTCGACGAAGTGCAGCTTCGCGGTCCCAGAAGCGACGGCCGGTAGACGAGCCGCTCGCCCGGAAGTCGCAGCGCCTCGCCACGGCACGAACGCCTCCTTCACGCCCGACGGGACGGGAGGGCGCGTGCTCGTCGTGGAAGCGGAGACCGCCGGCAGCGCCGGCCGGGGCCATCGCGCCCTTCTGCGGCGCCATCAGCACCTGAATCTGTTTTTTCGTCAGCGGTCCGCGAAGGAACGACAGCGTGAAGCGCGTCTCGAAGAGCACGGGTGCGTCTTCGTGCACGTTGTTCATCAGGAAGACCCGCTTGCCGAGGCCGCGCGAGCGTCGCTCCATCGCCTGCCTGTCGAAGCTCTTGCCCGCGGCCGCCGACGCACCCTCGAGCCCTTCGATGACGCGCGCCTTGTCCCGTTCGGTCTGCAGGCGGCCGAGAAACCAGGTTCCCGCGTTCGACGAGGCCCTTGTAGTCGAGATCGACCGGGTTCTGCGTCGCGAGCACGCACCCCACACCGAACGCACGCGCCTGCTTCAGGAGCGTCAGCATCGGCGTCTTTGCGGGCGGGTTCGCGACGGGCGGGAAGAAGCCGAACACCTCGTCCATGTAGAACAGCGCGCGCAGGCTGGTCGTGCCCGTCTGGGCCCGCATCCACGCGACGATCTCGTTCAGCAGGAGCGTCACGAAGAACATGCGCTCGGAATCCGACAGGTGCGCGATCGAGAGGATCGATACGCGCGGCTTGCCTTCCGCCGTCCAGAGGAGGCGCTGGACGTCGAGCGGCTCCCCTGCCAGCCACGCGGCGAACCCGGGCGAGGCGAGCAGGTTGTTGAGCGCCATCGCCAGCGCGCTCCGTTCCTTCGCGGGGTAGAACGACTCGACGTCCACGACGCCGACGCGCTCGAACGGCGGCTTCTGGATGTCGCGGATCAGGCCCGCGAGGTCGACGTCACTCCCGCCGCCCAGGCGGTCTCGACGAGCTTGGCGAGCAGGATGTGCTCGCGGCTCCGTAGCGGATCGGCCTCGATCGCCAGGAGCGCGAGCAACCCGGAGACCGTTCCGTTGATCTTCTCGCGGCGTGCATCTTCGTCGTCCATCACGGCGGGCGGCGGCGACGCGAGCGACCGCAGGATGGAAACCGAGCGCCCGGCCGAGCTTCCCGGCGTGTAGATCGCGAGGTCGACCGCGTCCCGAAACTTCTTGATCCGCTCCGGGTCCCTCGCCCCAAGCGGCGAGTCCCTTCGCCCACGCCGCCGCGGTCTCCTCGGCCGAGACGCCCTCTTCCACCCAGGGCGCGAAGTCCGCGGCGCGGAGAGCGCGGGGAAGGTCAACAGCAGGTTGCCGAGATCGCCCTTGGGGTCGACCGCGATCGTGGGGATGCCGTCGATCGCGGCCTCTTCGATCAGGCCGATGCCGCAGGCCGGTCTTGCCGCTTCCCGTCATCCCGACGATGACGCCGTGGGTCGTCAGATCCTTCGCGTCGTAGAGGACCGGCTCCGGCTCCTTCGGTGCGCCAGGCCCGTCAGTTTCCCGAGGTAGAAGACGCCGAGCTTCTCGAAATCTCTCATGGCTTCGTCTGAGCCAAAAAGGGGACACTCGGCTTCTCATTTTTGAGAAAAGGGAGTGTCCCCTTTTACAGCGGCGGCTTGAGGGCGCGCGCGACGGTCGCTTCGTCGACGACGAGACGGTGGCGGTCGCCTTCCTTCTTGACGTCCGGCTGTCCGAACGGGTCGAACTCGTACGGCTTGATGATCTTGCCCCAGACCGCCTTCAGCGCGCGCGCCCCGATGCGGCTCGATCTTCGCCGCCTCGTCCGCGATCTTGCGCACGGCGTCCTCGCTGATCTCGACGTCGATGCCGTAGTTCTTGAAGAAGTTCTGCGGAGCGCCGGAACACGCGAATCCCGCGGCTCGACGAAAATACGTGAGAGCGTCGCCGGCGTTCAGGTCCTCGAGGATGATCGCGTTGTCGAAGCGCGAGAGGAACTGCGGCTGCATGCCGTAGTCGAACAGATCCTCCTGCTTGAACCAGTGGCGCAGCGTGAAGTACTCGCGGATCTGGACCTCGCCGTTCTCGTAGACCGTCTCGGCCGGGAGCTTCACGCGCGACGTCGGCGAGGTCACCGCGGCGGTAGACCTGGTCGTAGAGCGTCTCGAACGCGCCCGCGCAGAGGAACAGCATCTTCCCGGTGTCGACGTGGATCGCGGCCTTCTCGAGACTGCTTGTTCTTGTAGACGGTGACCGGGTAGAGGATCCGCTCGCCCTCGATCAGCGTCAGCAGCCCCTGCTGGATGTTGATGCCGGTGACGTAGGGCTTGCCGCCGACGATCGCCGAGATCTTGTCGATCTCGTCGATGCACACCGTCGCGTGCTCCATGTAGTCGCCGATCTGCTCCGCGGCTGGCGTCTTCGCCGAGGATCTCGCGCGCGCGCTCCTCGAGGCGGACGAGGAGGCGGTTGGGGTCGACGATCCCCTCTTCGCTGGCGAACTGGTTGGCGTTCATGATGCAGACGACGCGGTTCGCGTGGATGTCCTCGTGCGTTGCGTAGAGGCGCTCCATCGACCGCATGATCGTCGTCTTGCCCGTGCCCGGAGTTCCCGATCATCAGCGAGGTTGCCGAAGCGCTCGCCCTGGAGGTGCTTGAAGATGGCGACCGACACGAACTTGAGCGTGTCCTCGCTGGCCGATGACGTCCGCTTGCAGGAACTCGTTGATCTCGATGGGTTGCATGGCGGGGAGTATAGCTGGCCGCTCCGAGCGCGCGACCGTCTCCGCGCGTTGCGTTCCGTATACAGTAGCGGCGGCGGACGAGCTCGTGATCGCGCTCCCCGCCAGGAGGATTCCATGCTCGGCTTCGTGCTGTTTCTCGGTGATCGCTATCCCGGTGGTCATCATCCTCGCGCGCCAGGTGCGCCGCGCGCTCTACGTGCGCGACGCCGAAGGGCGCCGCGTCCGATCGGGCCTGACCGGGCTCGTCGCCATGGTCGTCGGCTCGCTGCTTGTGCTCCTCCTCGTCCTGTTGACGCTCGATCCGGGTCGTCCCGGTCGGTCACGCGCTGGTGATCTTCAACACGATCACGAAGGGCTTCAGGCTCTCGCAGCAGGGCGTGACGTTCGTGTGGCCGGTGATCAGCCAGACGGCGCAGTACGACCTCAGGCGGCTGGAGTACACGATGTCCAGCACGCAGGGGGAAGGCCGCAAGGCGAACGTGGACGATTCGCTCGTGGTCGCCCACGCAGGAAGGGCTGCAGGTCGGCATCGACCTGACCGTCTGGCACCACCTCGATCCCCAGCGCCTGATCGTCATCCACCAGAAGATCGGGCCCGACTACGAGGACAAGATCATCCGTCCCGCGGTGCGGTCGGTGATCCGCCTCGTCATCTCCGAATACGCGGTGATGGACGTGTACTCCGTCGAAGCGCGCGTCGATCCAGGACGAGATCAACGTCAAGATCAAGGCGCTCCTTGAAAAGGACGGCTTCGTGATCGACGAGGTCGTCCTGCGCGACGTGCGCTTCACCGAGCAGTTCAGCGAAGGCGATCGAGGCCAAGCAGATCGCGCAGCAGTCGGCCGAGCAGATGAAGTACGTGCTCGAGAAGGAGCAGCGCGAGGCCGAACGGAAGGTGATCGAGGCCTCGGGGCGCGCCAGGCGATCGAGACGATCAACGAGGCGCTGCGGCAAAACCCGAACTACATCCGCTACCTCTACGTGGACAAGCTGTCGGACAAGATCAGCGTTATCGTGTCCGACCAGAACACGATCATGGATCTGAAGGGGATCCTGGAGAACCAGGCAAAATGACCGTGGCTTTCCGCACCCTGGTCGCAACGGCGTTGGCTCTGGCGACGCTCTCCTGCTCCAAAGACAAACCGCCCGCACCGCCAGTCGGCGCCGGCGTCCGGGCCTGCTCCGGCCGCGGTCGTCAGGCTGCCCTCCCTGAAGGCGGGCCGGGCGAAGCCAAACCTCGTCCTCGTCACGCTCGAGGCGACCCGGGCCGACCATCTCGGGTGCTACGGCGATACGCGCGCCGAGACGCCGGGCATCGACCAGCTCGCCCGCGAGGCGGCGATCCTGACCCAAGCGATCGCGGTCGCCCGCTGACGCTTCCGTCGCACGTGTCGATCCTCACCGCACTCTACCCGCCGGCCCACGGCGTGCGGGACGATACCGGCTTCAAGCTCCTCGACGCGGCGACGACGCTCACCGAGCATCTGAAGGCCCAAGGGTATGCGACCGCCGCGTCGATCGGGGCTCGCGTCCTCGCGGGGACGCCGGCTTGAAGCAAGGGTTCGACAGCTACGCCGAGCCGACGCGCTTCTCGCGAGCCGGCCAATTTGTCGTCACCGACGCGATCGAAGCGATCAACCGGATCAAGGCCAAGCCGTTCTTTCTCTGGGTGCAGCTCGACGACCCGCGGACGCCGTTACTCTCCGCCGCCGGACTACCGCGCGCGCTTCGGCAAGCGTCTCTACGACGGCGACATCAGCTATGCCGACGCGCAGTTCAAGCGCCTCTTCGACCACTTGCGCGCATCGGGGGTCTTGGACGACGACGGTGGTCGTCGTCACGGCGGACCATGCCGAGAGCCTCGGCGAGCACGCACGAGGAGACGCACGGACTGTTTCTCTACGACAGCACGCTGAAGGTGCCGATGATCGTGCGGTACCCGTCGCGCATCGCCGCCGGGACCAAGTTCGACGGCCTCCTCTCGGGGCGTCGATCTGGCCCCGACGCTCCTCGAGCTGATGGGACTGCCCGCGATGCCCGCGGCGCAGGGCGGAGCCGCGCTGCGCGCCTCTTGGGCGGCAGCGGCCCCGAGCGCGAGGTGATCTACGCCGGAATCGATGTTCGGCGCGCGCACCTACGGATGGACGCCGCTTTACGCGCTGCGGTCGTCGGAGGAGAAATACATCAGCGGCCCCGTGCCGGGCTCTACAACCTACGTCGGGACCCGTTCGAGACCATCAACGTCGCCTCACAAGAGGCCAAGGCCGTGGACGAATCGTGGCGGCCCTCGCTCGACGAGGCGCTGCGCGTGATCGGAGGCGCTCAGATCGCAGGCGTCGCCGGCGCAAGCGCAAGGCGGACTCATCGCAACCTGGCCGGGCTGGTCATGGCTCACAATCTCTACATGCGGGCGCGGACGACGATCGAGGAGGGCCGGCCCGCGAGTGCAGCGCCGTTCCTCCAGCAGGCGCTCGGCGAGATCCCGGCAATCCGCGCGGGCCACCGCCCTTCTCGCCGCGCTGCGCGCCGAGCCGCGTGGCGCAATCCGGGCGGGTGCCCAGCACCTTCGCCAGCGAATACAACCGCGGCAACGCGCTGTTCGTGAAGGGGAACCTCGACGAGTCCGCGAAGGCATTCCGCGCCGCGCTCGCGTTCAACCCCGGAGCGCCGAAACCCACTACGCGCTGGGAAACGTCCTGGCGGCGCAAGGGGGACGCGGCCGGCGCCGAAAGCCGAGCTTCAGGGCTGCGGTCGCGGCCGATCCGAATGATGGCCATCGGCTGGAACAAGCTGGGCATCGTGCTCGACAAGGCCAATCGCCGGTCCGACGCGATCGCCGCGCTTTTCTCGCGCGCTCGAAGCCTCCCCCGACGACCCCGATCCCCGCTTCAACCGCGCGAAGCTCGAGCTCATGGATCAGAATCTCACCGAAGCACGGCGCGATCTCGATCGCCTCCTCAGAAGCCCATCCGGACTACGCCGTCAGGGCGGTTCCTCGAGGCTCATCTTTGCGTGGCGGAAAAGAACAACGACGGTGCGAAGGAGGCGCTGACCAAGTTCCTGGCGCTCCCGAAAGGTGGACCCGAAGATGAAGGCGGCGGCCACCGACATGCTCCAGAAGCTCGGGGGCTGATCTCGGCAGCCGGCGTCCTGGCGACCTCTGCATCGAGGCTAGCCGAGATCAGGGGCGATGCCGTAACGGCATCGGGATCTCGATGGCGGTCCGCCCTTGGAAGCTCGCCGATGCGCCGGAGGCACTCGTCCCCCAGCGGCGCAACTTCGCCTGAAGCTCGTCATAGCTGCCGAACTTCTGGACGGTCTCGAATGAGTGCATCGCCCGCGTCCCCTTGCGCCGCGACCGCCGTCCAGGTCCGGGCCACCGCCTTGTCTTCGTTCGCGTACCACGCACCACCGGGATTCTGGAAGATGGTCGAGGACGACGACGTCTTCCGCCATCGCGCGTGCGGAGATCGCGATCGCGGCGGCTGGATCGCGCATCTCGTGAAGGCAGAACTCGAACAGGACGACGTCGCCGGGCAGCTCAAGATCGTAGAAGTCGCAGGCGACAGAGATCACGTCTTCTGGAGCCCCAGGTCGGCGATCCGTTGCTCGAGACGCTCGAGCGCCGCCACGTCGTTGTCGACGGCGACCACCTTCCGGCACGACGCGCGCGTAGCCCAGAAGCTGCTCCTCCCGCCCCGGCGTGGATCACGATCTTGTTCGCGAAATCGTAGGCGGACGTCAGATTGGCGATGATCCGGTCGTGCCTTCGGTCGGGCATCGCGTCATCTCGCCATGCCAGTGAAGGCCAGGCGCGCCGTCGATCCTGTAGCCACCAGATCAGGGCGCGAAGATCGATGTGCGCGATCAGCGCGGTCGCCGCTCGCGGCCTCGATCGGATGCCGAGGGGCGGCCCGAAGAGGACGCAGATTTGGACGACGAGCATCACGACTCAAAGATGATCGTCCCGGCCGAGCGGGCAAAGGCGTCGCTTGGAGACGGTAGCAGGTGTGGCCCAAACCCGCCGAAGAGCAAGGGCGGCCTCGAGGCCAAGGGGCGAGCGCGGGGAGCGTTCCAGAGCCCTAGCCCGACCTTCGCGGAATTGTCGTACAGCGGGGAGGTTGTCGGGCCGATGAACCACGAAATCCAGTAAACCAGTGCGAGAACACGGCGAGTCCGGACCACCACGCTCGCCTGCTGGCGCACCGGGCGCGCGATGAGCTGCATACGCGAGCGCGCCCAGCCGCAGGACCACGCGAGCGTGGCCGCCAACACCAGACTGTGCGTGTAGGGCATGTAGTACAGATCGAGAGGATTGGTCGCGGTGATCCCCGGGACGATGCGGACCTTCTCGATTCCCAAAAGAATGCACGGCGCCCATAGAACATCGAGGGGTGGACGGCGACGGGCAGCACCCACAGCGGGAATGGTGTGATCGATCCGCTTGGCGGCGAAACCCACACCGTAGTGGCCGACGAACATCAGCCCGCTTTCCTCCGCCGCTCGGCCTCGCCCCGCGCCGAGCGGAGAACGCAGAGCCCGTCAAGTCGGCAGTACTGCGCCAGCTGGCGCCGAGACATCTCCGTCGGCCTGCTGGGCGCAAAGTGCGGACGTTCCCCTCGACCTATCGTGCGGTGGAACGCGTCGAGATCCGGACAGCTTCAGGCCGGGACGGCAACCTCCGAGGTGGAGTATCGGGCCCTTCGGTCGAAGTGAAGAGCGAGCGTCGCGCCGTCGGTTGCGAATTCGGTCCACCCCGGAGACGCGAATCGCAACGGCAGCCCGACCACTGTCCCGACAGAACGCGACAACGGCACGCTCCATGTCGCCGCGACGAATACGATGGCGTAGTTCACTCGCATGGCAAGACTCGATGACCGCCACTCGGCGCGCGTCAGCTCGAAGCGTGAATGACGCCGGGCTCCGAGCCCCCGTCGATCAAGCGGAACCCGCAACTTCTCCAAGACGCCGATCGAGGGCGCAAGCTCGGGAAGGGTCTCCGCGATCCGCTCGTCTCACCGCGGGAAAGGCGAACGCGTTGGCGAGGAGCCCGCGGGTCGCCTCCGAGGCAGCCAGCCCCGGCGGCGATGCGTCGCTCACGATGCCGTACCCCACTTCGACGGTTCCGTCGGCCGACGGCGGACCCTTATACCCACCGCTGCCGATCAGGTGCGGTTTCCTCGCCGCCCTTCAGCACGATGGTGGAGCCACCAACCCGCGTTGCCGGGGCCCTCCGCGAGTCGGTCGAGCGTGTACTCGAGCGACGGCGCGTCGGGTATTCCGGCGGCCAGGTGGCCGGAACCGAGGCGCATAAGGCCGCGGCGAGCGCGCTCGATCCCGCTAGGCGGACCGCGCGTCAGGTCGGTGTGAGCAATGCAGTAAC
>ERZ1370068.5190-contig-4223_pt1 | contig 32590 bp, 43 predicted proteins | sample MGYA00561227_ERZ1370068 | MGnify/ENA primary metagenome ERZ1370068 (study PRJEB38410, sample SAMEA6850437) | metagenome | study: Metagenomic assessment of the ecological functions of the soil: analysis of the soil microbiota associated with the...
TCCTCGACCTCGATGCGCGGACGCACCACGGCGTATTGATCGTCCCTGACCAGCACCTCCGGCACCAGCGCGCCGGGTGTTGTAGAAACCGGACTGCACCGCGCCGTAGGCGCCGGCGGTCATGATCGCCAGGAGATCGCCGGCCTTGGGCTCGGGCAGGCTGCGGTCGAGCGCGAGATAGTCGCCGGTTTCGCAGACCGGGCCGACCACGTCGGCCGTGATCGTGCGCGTCGCCCTTGGCGGCCTCGCGGACCGGCAGGATGTCGTGATGGGCCTCGTACAGCGTGGGACGGATCAGATCGTTCATCGCGGCGTCGATGATGACGAAATTCTTGGCCTCGCCCGGCTTCACATAGATCACGCGGGCAACGAGGATGCCGGCATTGCCGACGATCATCCGCCCCGGCTCGAACATCAGCGTGCAGCCGAGATTATGCGTCACCCGCTTGACCATCGCGGCATAGGCCGACGGCAGCGGCGGCGCTTCGCGGTCCAGCGTGATAGGGAATGCCGAGCCCGCCGCCGAAATCGATATGCGAGATGTTGTGGCCGTCGGCGCGCAGCGTCTGCACGAAATCGGAGAGAGATCCGGAACGCGGTTTCCATGCTGGCCGAGATCGGTGATCTGGCTGCCGATATGCATGTCGGTGCCGGTCACCTCGATCCCCGGCAGCCTGGCCGCGCGGGCATAGACCTCGCGGGCGCCGCGCGATCGGCACGCCGAACTTGTTCTCGGACTTGCCGGTGGCGATCTTGGCGTGGGTGCCGGCATCGACGTCGGGATTGACCCGCACCGAAATCCGCGCGGTCTTGCCGGCCTCGACCGCCAAGCCGCGACAGCAGTTCCAGTTCGGGCTCGGACTCGACGTTGATGCAGAGAATATCCGCCGCCAGCGCCGCGCGCAGTTCGGCCTCGGTCTTGCCGACGCCCGAAAACAGGATCTTGTCTGGCGGAATGCCGGCCGCCAGCGCGCGCTTCAATTCGCCGCCGGACACCACGTCGGCGCCGGCGCCGAGCTTTGCCAGCGTGCGCAGCACCGACTGGTTGGAATTGGCCTTCATGGCGTAGCAGACCAGCGTCTTCTCGCCGGCGAAGGCCTCGGTGAAGACCCGGTAGTGGCGCTCCAGCGTCGCCGTCGAATAGCAATAGAACGGCGTGCCGACGGCATCCGCGAGCTCGGATCAGATTGACCGCCTCGGCGTGCAGCACGCCGTTGCGATAGTCGAAGTGATTCATGGCGCGCGCTCAGTTCCAGCGAGCGGGTCGAGAATGAATGGTTTCTTGTTGCCTTTGGCAGCCGTCGGGCGCGGCATCCGGACCCGTAAGCCCGGATTGAAGACGCCGGGCTGGGCGGCGCGCTCGGCCTCGGAATCGGCGACAGCCGCCTGCGACGACGCGTTCGGCGCGTTCGGCGGCAGATCGAGCCCGCCCTTGCGTCCGCAGCCCGCGAGCGCGAGCGCGGTCACGCTCAGCAGGATGATGGCCCATCCCGACGATGACAGGCGGTAGTTACTGGTCACGACGAAATCCCCAATGCGCGGCCGCACCATACAAAGATTGCCCTGCTCTGGCGAGAGCCGACGAGCCACGGAAGCCATGAAATTGCAGCGAAATTTTTGCCTCAGCCCAATTTTCGCTCTTTTTCCAGCCGCTTCAGCCCAGGCTTTGGCCTGCGCCGTCACGTTCTTCGGCGCGGTGCCGCCATAGCTGGTGCGGCTCTTGACGGAGGCTTCCACCGACAGCACCCGCAGGGCGTCAGCCGGTAATCTTCGGCTCGACCTCCTGCATCGCCTTCAGCGGCAGTTCGTGCAGCGCCACGCCCTGTTTCGAGGCCAGGCCGACGATGCGCCCGGTGACGTGATGGGCGTCGCGGAACGGCATTTTCAGCGTCCGCACCAGCCAGTCGGCGAGATCGGTGGCGGTGGCATAGCCCTCGCCGGCGGCGGCCTTCATCCGCGCTTCGTCCGGCACGAGGTCGGCGACCATGCCGGTCATGGCGCGGATCGCGAGCGACAGCGCGCCAAACGCTTCCATCGCGCCCTGCTTGTCCTCCTGCATGTCCTTTTGATAGGCGAGCGGCAATCCCTTCATCACGATCAACAGCGCGGTGAGCGCGCCGATCACCCGGCCGGTCTTGGCGCGCACCAGTTCGGCCGCATCCGGATTGCGCTTCTGCGGCATGATCGAGGAGCCGGTGGTGAACTTGTCGCTCAAGCCGCACCAGGCCGACCAGCGGCGAGGTCCAGATCACGATCTCCTCGGCGAAGCGCGACATATGCACCGCCGCGATCGAGGCCGCCGACAGGGTTTCGAGCACGAAGTCGCGGTCCGACACCGCATCGAGCGAATTGGCCATCGGCCGGTCGAAGCCGAGCGCCTTCGCGGTCGCCGTCCGGTCGATCGGGAACGAGGTGCCGGCGAGCGCCGCGGCGCCAAGCGGCGATTCGTTCAGCCGCTTGCGCGCGTCGGCAAAGCGGCCGCGGTCGCGCGCGGCCATCTCGACATAGGCCAGCAGATGATGCCCGAACGTCACGGGTTGCGCGGTCTGCAGATGGGTGAAGCCCGGCATCACGGTGCGCGGCATGTTCCAGCGCGCGCGCTGACCAGCACCTGCTGGAACGCGGCCAGCGCCGCATCGGTCTCGTCGATCGTGTCGCGGACATAGAGGCGGAAATCGGTCGCCACCTGGTCGTTGCGCGAGCGCGCGGTGTGCAGCCGGCCCGCCGCCGGGCCGATCAGCTCGATCAGCCGGCTCTCGACGTTCATGTGAATGTCCTCGAGCGCGCGCTTGAAATCGAACGAGCCCTTGTCGATTTCTGACAAAATCGTGTCTAGACCTTTGCCGATATTTTTCGCATCACCTCGCGGTGATAATGCCTTGCGCGGCGAGCATCGCGGCGTGGGCCTTGGACGCGGCGATGTCCTGGGAATACATGTGACGATCGACGTCGATGGAGACGTTGATTTCCTCCATGATCGCATCGGGACGTTCGGTGAACCGGCCGCCCCACATCTTGTTGCTCATGACTTCCCGCTCACGACTTCTATTCAGGCTCTTGCATCGATCCGCGAAACCGGCGAAACGCCGTGCCGGTTTCGACCGTAACAATCGAGCACTGCATAGCCGTATCTGATACAGGATGACAAACGATATGCCCGAGACGCCCTCCCCTCGCCTGGCCGCCACGCGCCGGATCCCGATTGCCATCGGCGCCGTCCTGGTCGGCGGGCTGATCGGCTTTGCCGGGGTCTACGGCGCTCGGCGGCCTCAAGCGCGGTGCGAGCGGCGATCCCGCCTGCAGCTGGCGCGGTCGAACTGGCGCGCAAGATCGCGCCGCTGGCGCATGGCGAGGTGGCCGCGCTGACCATGGCAACCAGCCCGCTGCGGCTCCCTGACCTCGCCTTTGAGGACGCCGACGGCAAGCCGCGAAAGCTCTCCGACTGGCGCGGCAAGACCGTGCTGGTCAATCTGTGGGCCACCTGGTGCGTGCCCTGCCGCAAGGAAATGCCGGCGCTCGACAGCCTGCAGGCCAAGCTCGGCGGCAAGGATTTCGAGGTGGTCGCGATCAACATCGACACCCGCGATCCCGAAAAGCCGAAAAACTTCCTGAAAGAGGCCAATCTGACCCGACTCGGCTATTTCACCGACACAAAAGCCAAGGTTTTTCAGGATCTTAAGAGCGTAGGCAAGGCGCTGGGCATGCCCACCTCGGTGCTGGTGGACGGCCAGGGCTGCGAGATCGGCACCATCGCCGGTCCCGCCGAATGGGCCAGCGACGACGCGATTGCGCTGATCAAGGCGGCGGTGCAGCCGGCGAACGCGCAGGTTGTAGGAGCGATCTAGGCCGTAACGTTCGAGATTGCCGCCGACGCCGGGGCCGAGATTGGCGGTCGAGGGCGGGCCTGACCGCCCAGCAGCGTCTGGACCGCGAATTTCTCCGCATCGGCGTTGGATTTGAGGATCGAGGTCTGGACCTGCATCTGCGTGCTCCCGCCTGCATGGCGAGAATGCTCGAGACCATAGCTCATCATGATCCATACGCAACGACCCCAAAACGTGGGGCGACCTGGCCGGACGGTGGTTAACGAAGCGGAAGTCGAGCGTCAGCGCGTCGGGACCGGCTTGTCGCCGCGGTAGTCGTAGAAGCCGCGCTGGGTCTTGCGGCCGAGCCAGCCGGCCTCGACATATTTCACCAGCAGCGGGCACGGCCGGTATTTCGAGTCCGCCAGCCCCTCATGCAGCACCTGCATGATCGACAGACAGGTATCGAGCCCGATGAAATCGGCCAGTTCGAGCGGCCCCATCGGATGGTGCGCGCCGAGCTTCATCGCCGCATCGATCGCCTCGACGTTGCCGACGCCTTCATAGAGCGTGTAGATCGCCTCGTTGATCATCGGCAGCAGGATGCGGTTGACGATGAAGGCCGGGAAATCCTCTGACACCGCGATCTGCTTGCCGAGCTTGGTGACGAATTCCTTGGCGGTGTCGAAGGTCGCGTCGTCGGTGGCGATGCCGCGGATCAGTTCGACCAGTTCCATCAGCGGCACCGGATTCATGAAATGAATGCCGATGAAGCGTTCCGGGCCGGTCGGTCGAGGCGGCGAGCCGCGTGATCGAGATCGACGAGGTGTTGGAGGCGACGATCGCTTCCGGCTTCAGCACCGCGCAGACGTCGTGAAAGATCTTGCGCTTGACTTCTTCCTTCTCGACCGCGGTCTCGATCACGAGATCGCAGTCCGATAAGCCATCGAGCGTCTCGGCCGAAGTGATGCGGTCCAGCGCCTGCTTGCGCGCGTCCTCGGTGATGATCTTCTTCGCGACCTGGCGCGACAGATTGCCGTTGATGGTCGCCATCGCCGATTTCAGCCGGTCGGCGGACACGTCGTTGAGCACCACGTCGAGGCCGGCGAGCGCCGCCACATGCGCGATGCCGTTGCCCATCTGGCCCGAGCCGATCACGCCGACCTTCTTGATTGTCACCGTCATCTTGTCATCCACCGGAACGGCGCGCACATCGCGCCTGTTCATCCCTAAGCCTGGTCTAACCGAGGCTATGCCACGTTTGACGCGCTTCACGCGAACCGGATCCATCGCTTGAAAACGTTCAGAGTAACACCGGCCGGATGTTCGCATCCGGCCGGTTTGATGCCGTTACTTTCCGAGCTTGCCGAGCGCCTCGGTCAGTTCCGGAACCGCCTGGTAGAGATCCGCGACCAGGCCGTAATCGGCGACCTGGAAGATCGGCGCGTCCTCATCCTTGTTGATCGCGACGATCACCTTGGAATCCTTCATGCCGGCGAGATGCTGGATCGCGCCGGAGATGCCGATCGCGACATAGAGTTCCGGCGCCACCACCTTGCCGGTCTGGCCGACCTGCCAGTCGTTCGGGCGCGTAGCCGGCATCGACCGCGGCACGCGAGGCGCCGACGCCGGCGCCCAGCTTGTCGGCGAGCGGCTCGATATATTTGGCGAAAGTTCTCGCGGCTCTGCATGGCGCGGCCGCCGGAGACGATGATCTTGGCCGACGTCAGTTCCGGACGATCGCTTTTCGCGACTTCCTCGCCGACGAAGCTGGAGAGGCCGGGATCGGCCGCGGACGCCGCGTTTTCCACCGGCGCGCTGCCGCCGTCGCCGGCCGCGGCAAAGGTCGAGGTCCGCACCGTGATGACCTTCTTGGCGTCCTTCGACTTCACGGTCTGGATCGCGTTGCCGGCATAGATCGGCCGCTCGAAGGTGTCGGGCGAGACCACCTTGATGATCTCGGACACCTGCATCACGTCGAGCAGGGCTGCGACGCGCGGCATCACGTTCTTGAAGCGCGAGGTCGCGGGCGCGACGAAGGCGTCATAGGCAGGGCGCCAGCGCCACGATCAGCGCAGCCAGCGGCTCGGCGAGATCGTGGGCATAGGCGGCACCGTCCGCGAGCAGCACCTTTTGACACCGGCGAGCTTGGCCGCGGCATCCGCCGCCGCCTTGGCGTTTTCGCCGGCGACCAGCACATGCACTTCGGCGCCGAGCGCGGCAGCCGCGGTCAGCGCCTTGTTGGTGGAGTCCTTGATCGACGCATTGTCGTGTTCGGCAATCAACAGCGTAGTCATCAGAGAACCCCGGCTTCGGTCTTGAGCTTCGATACCAGTTCGGCGACGTCCTTGACCTTGACGCCTCCCTTGCGGCCGGGCGGTTCCGATGTCTTGAGCACTTCGAGATGCGGCGTGAGATCGACGCCGTAATCGGCCGCGCTCTTGTCGTCGATCGGCTTCTTCTTCGCCTTCATGATGTTGGGCAGCGAGGCGTAGCGCGGCTCGTTCAGACGCAAGATCGGTGGTGACGATCGCCGGCCCCTTCAGCTTCACGGTCTGCAGGCCGCCGTCGACTTCGCGCGTCACCTTGAAATCGGAACCTTCGACTTCGAGCTTGGAGGCAAAGGTCGCCTGCGACCAGCCGAGCAGCGCCGCCAGCATCTGGCCGGTCTGGTTCGAGTCGTCGTCGATCGCCTGCTTGCCGAGAATGACGAGGCCGGGCTTCTCCGCATCGACCACCGCTTTGAGAATCTTGGCGACCGCCAGCGGTTCCACATTGCCTTCGGCCTTGACGAGGATGCCGCGGTCGGCGCCCATGGCAAGACCGGTGCGGATGGTCTCCGAGGCCTGCGCAGGGCCGATCGACACCACCACCACTTCGGTTGCCTTGCCGGCCTCCTTCAGCCGCAGCGCTTCCTCGACGGCGATTTCGTCGAACGGATTCATCGACATCTTCACGTTGGCGAGTTCCACGCCCGTTCCGTCGCTCTTGACGCGGACCTTGACGTTGTAATCGACCACCCGCTTTACCGGCACAAGAACCTTCATCGATCCTCTTTCGCTTGAATTTCATGGGTTTGATTGGCTTGGCGCGGAACCTAAAGGTCCCGCTATCGGCGGTCAACGCGCGAAAGCCAAAAATCGCCCCCGATTATAGCGAAATCGGGGCTCAGCGGCGCGAACGGCTGCGCAGGGAACTGACAATTTCAGCAGCCGCAGCTTGAAGATCGAAGAGATGTCGCGCCGCAAACGCCTCGACCGTAGAGGCCGTGCGGAGCCAAACTATATTGATCGAACCAAGAACGCGCGGACCATCGCGCAACGGAACCGCCATGGCCAGCAGACCATCGGCATGGGGAGGTCCGCCGTAGTAACCGCCGGTATGCGCCGCGTCTCGTGTCCCGTAACCGCGTGCGCGAACCTCGGCCAGGGATGACGTTGAGCCGTGCCGGCTCGGCGCGCCAACCGGTCCTCCGGTCTTGGTCGAACCGGCCAAAAGCCCGATGATGCGTTGACGTTCCGTGGCTGGGCAGTGAGCCAGATAGGCTCTTCCCACTCCACTCCACAACCAATTGACCGGCAAGCCGATCCGCTCCGGCTGCAAGAGAAATGGACTCCGCTTCCTCGACGTTTCCCTGATTTCCATGTGATCACCGGCAGGCACCATCAAGTCCGATGGCCACGATACGCGTTCGCATAGCCGCTCCATGATCGGGGCCGCGGCTTCGGCGATCCGATCACGATGCGCACGGCGCGATGGCGCGTGCGACAACGTCGCTCCGACCCGGTACCGGCCATCGCCAAGACGCCTGGTGACGAGACCTGCGCGCGCCAGCGTGTGAAGTATCCGCAGCAGGCTCGGCTTGGATATGCTCGTGACAACATGCATTTCGTGCAGCGAGGAGTCCGGCTGCATATGCAGTGCCTGCAGAACCAGAAGGCCTCGTTCCAGCCCCTTGATCACCTTCGGATCGGCCATCGCGTCATCCCCAGTATTCCGCAAACCGGAACGTAGCGTTCCACAAAGCGGAATGCACGCCGATTTTAGTGGAACCGGTGACCGCGCTGTTCGAGAGTGGCACGTCCAGAAGTTGCAATTCGTGAGATTTGAGGATTTCGCCGACAGCGGGAGACCCTTCATGAGCGAGCAATTGTTTCGACGAGCAAACAGGCACCTGGCAGTTATCGTTGCGTTGGCGGCTTCCGCGCTACCTGCAAGCGCCCAGACCGCATTTCCGACCGGCACGATCTGTTTCGTCGCCCCGTTCTCCGCGAGCACTCCGCCCGACATCATCAGCCGGATCGTTGCCAAGGAGTTGTCGGAGGGTGAAAACTGGCGCGCGATCGTGGAGAACCGTCCCGGCGGCGTCACGACCATTGCCGCCAATGAGGTCCTGACGCAGCCGGCAGACGGTCATAACCTCTACGCCATGTCCGTTCCTGCCGTCGCGGCGCCGTCCCTGGTGCCGAATATTTCCTATCGCCTCGATACCGATTTCGAACCGGTCATCAAGGCCTCCGTCTCCTATAACGTCCTGGTGGTCAATCCGTCGGTGCCGGCAGAATTCGGTCGCCGAACTTGTCGCCCTTCTCAAGAGCCAGCCCGACAAACCCTACGTTTTCTTCCGGCGGCTTCGGCACGCCGGCCCAGCTTGATCGGCGAACAGTTCAAACTGCAGACCGGAACACGTGCGCAGCACGTTCCCCTACGCGCAGTTTCCGCAAGCCATCGGCGACCTGCTCAACGGCACCAACACTTTCATGTTTATCACCATGTTGCCGGTGGTCGATCTGATCAAGACGGGCAAACTGCGTGCACTGGCCGTAACCGGCCGGAAACGCGTGGCGGCTCTCCCAGACGTTCCGACGATTGTCGAAGCCGGCTTCCCTGCCCTCGTTGTCGAGGACTGGACTGGCTTTGCGGTCAAGCGCGGGACGCCGAAGGAGACGGTCGCTCGGCTTAACGGCGCCATCAACAAGGCACTGGAGAAACCGGCGGTGCGTGAGGCATTTGCCAAGATCGGCGCGGAACCGGCCGGCGGTTCATCCGGAAGAGTTCGCCCAACTGGTCAAATCGCAGGTGGCGCATTGGAGCAACGTAGTGACCGAAGCCGGGATCAAGCTCCAACCGTGACCTCCACATTTCGCGTGACGCTGCTCGGGACCGGAACTCCATCCCCGTTCCCGGGCGCTTTGGTCCCAGCACGCTGATCGAAGCCGGTGATCAGACCGTTCTCATCGACGCCGGGCCGCGGCGCGACAATTCGGATGTTTCAGCTCGGCGTTCCCATCGGTCGCATCGACGCGCTGCTGCTGACCCACTTCCACTCCGACCACACCGTCGGCATTCCCGATCTTTGGCTGACGGGCTGGCTGAGTTCGTATTTCGGCGCCCGGCGAGGCCCCTTCAACGTGATCGGTCCGACCGGCACTGAAGTTCTCATGCGCCACCTCGAACTGGCCTATGCCCGGGATATCGAGATTCGCGTCGAAGACGAAAAATTCGCCAGAGAAAACGTGGCGATCACAGTGAAGGAATTTGCCGGGGATGGGACGGTCTACGAGAACTGGCGATCTGCGCGTCACGGCTTTTACCGTGGACCATGGCGACGCCATCAAACCCGCATACGGCTACCGCATCGACTATCGAGGCCGTGCTGCCGTGGTGTCCGGCGATACCAGGTACAACGAGAACATCGTTCGATATGCGCAAGGGGCCGATCTGCTGATCCATGAAGTCGCGATGGCACGGAAGGCGTTGCTCGGGGAGCCGCACATCCAGCGCATCGTCAGTCACCACACCACGCCTCAGGAGGCCGGCCTCGTATTCACACGCGCGAAGCCGAAGCTCGCGGTCTTTACCCATCTGGTGTTGCTGGCGAGCGAAACAATTAGCGCACCGTCAGTTGAGCAATCTCATTGCGGCGACCCGAGAGACTTACAATGGGCCTCTCGAGGTCGGAGAGGATCTGATGGGCTTTGAGATCGGGGACATTCGGTCACGGTGCGACGGCGCGGGCGGTTGACCGGGCCTTAGCGGTTCTGGCCGGGCACCCACAACACGTCCCGGGCGCCATTATCGTTCACGGCGCGGCTGGCGACGAACAGGAAATCCGACAGCCGGTTCATATATTGTATGGCAGGCGTCGCTGACGGGCTCATCGGGTTTGGCGGCGAGTTCCACCATCATCCGTTCCGCCCTGCGGCAGATGGTACGGGCGAGATGCAGGTATGCCGCGGCGGGGGTGCCGCCCGGTAGCACAAAGGAGGTCAGGGGCGAGGCCGGCGTTCAGCGCATCGATGTCGCGCTCGAGCCGTTCGACCTGGCTCGACAGCATCCGCAGCCGCTCGGCCTTGCCGTCGCGCTGGGGCACCGCGAGATCGGCGCCGAGATCGAACAGGTCGTTCTGGATCAGGCCCAGCATGGTATCGAGTTCGCGGGCCTCGGCCAGATGCAGCCGCACCACGCCGATCGCGGCGTTGGTTTCGTCAACGGTTCCGTAGGCCGAGACGCGCAGATCGTGTTTCGGACGGCGCTCGCCGCTGCCGAGTGCCGTGGTGCCGTCGTCGCCGGTCCGCGTGTAGATTCGATTGAGCACGACCATTTCTAGCTCCAGTCTTCGTTACCTCTCCCATCGAAGTCGGATATATCCGACTTCGACAGATTTTCAATGCCCAACTCGGGTAAACCTGAGTTGGGTGGGAGAGGTCGCGGAGCATCTTGCGAGCGGCTGAGGCTTACGGCCTATCGATAGATCGTCACCGCTCACCCGAATTGCTCCGCAATTCTGACTCTCCCCAAGGGAGAGGTTAAGGCTACGGCGTTCTCTGAGACACCAGTAGTCCCCCTCTATTTACCCATCGCCCAGACCACCAGCATGGTGATAACGATGGCTATGAATTGCAGCAACACCCGCAGCCGCATCAGGTTTTGCGAACGGTTGGGCGAACCGCCCCGCATCATGTTGACGAGACCCAACAGTAGAACCACCGCAACCGCCGCGACCGCGACGGGGAGGATAATCGAACCCAGAAAGGATGCCATCGGCGCTACATAACACCGCCCCGCGCGGACCGCCACACGTTCACGGACGGCTTATCGATCTGGCTTTTAGCCCAATGATATCAGAAGCTAGGCTAGAGCATGATCGGTTCTGATCGAATCAGAACCGAAGCTCTAGATTCTGCTTTGACGCGTTTTCTACCGCAGATAAGTCTACGCAATCTGCGTAAACTTGATTGCTATGCGAACCGGTATCCACTTCGCTCGAAAACGCTACTATCCGGTTCGAACCGTCAATCGCCAGGCCAGGGTGGCATGTGAGGCAGCTCCGCTACGTCTATCTCGTCGTGATGGATGCGTTTTACACCTTCCTCGCCGATGACGGCTGGGCGATCGCGAGCCATATTGCGCTGTCGACGCTGATGGCGCTGTTTCCGTTCCTGATCGTGCTGACCTCGCTGGCCGGCTTTTTCGGCTCAAGGAGCTCGCTGACCAGGCCGCCGGGCTGATGTTCGAGGTCTGGCCGAAGCAGGTCGCCGATTCGCTGTCGGACGAAATCCACGACGTGCTGACCACGACCCGCGGCGACGTGCTGACCATCGGCGCGGCGCTGGCGGTATATTTCGCCTCCAACGGCGTCGAGGCGTTGCGCGTGGCGCTCAACCGCGCCTATTCCGTGATCGAACCGCGGCGCTGGTACTGGCTGCGGCTGGAATCCATCGGCTATACGCTGGTTGCCGCCTTCACGGCGCTGGCGATGGCGTTCCTGATCGTTCTCGGTCCCCTGATGCTGGAGGCGGCGCGGCGCCACATTCCGCTTCTTCGTCGAGACCAACGAACACTTCCTCAACGTCACCCGCTACAGCATTACCGTCTCGGCGCTGATCGTTGCATTGTTCATCCTGCACGCCTGGCTGCCGGCCGGAAGGCCGGGGATTTCTGCAAATCCTGCCCGGCATCATCTTTACGCTTGGTGGCCTCGCTGTTGTCAGGAATCGTGTTCGGCCAGTATCTGGCGCGCTTCGCCAATAATTACGTGACGATGTATGCCGGCCTCGCATCGGTCATCATCGCGCTGGTGTTCCTGTATTTCCTGGCCGCGATCTTCGTCTTTGGCGGCGAATTGAACGCGGCGATCATCAAGTCGCGGCTGCCGCACGGCGTGTCGCTTCAAGCAGCGCAGTCGCTAGCGCACGCGGACTGACCGGCTTGACCAGGAAGGCGTCGGCGCCGGCCAGGCGCGAGGCCGCCTCGTCGTCGCCGCGGCCCGATACGCCGATGATCGGGATGCGGCCGAGCGGCGGGTCGAGCGCGCGAATGCGCCGGATCGCCTCGATGCCGTCGATGCCCGGCAGCACCATGTCCATCAGCACCGCGTCGAAGCCGCCTTGCGCGATCCGCGCCGGCGCGGCCTCACCTCTCCCGATGAACTCGGTCTGATGGCCGAGTTCGGTCAGGATGGCGTTGAGCACGACGCGACCGAACGGATTGTCCTCGACGCTGAGCAGGCGCAACGATCGCGGCGCGGCTATCGACAGGTCGCCGTCGGCACCAGAGGTGACCGTCACCGCGCGCTTCGCCGGCGACAACACCACGCTGAGCGTAAAGGTGGCGCCGCCGCCGCGCCGCGGCGTCACGACGATGTCGCCGCCCATGGCGCGCGCCAGCTGCTTAACCGACGACAGCCCAAGCCCTGCACCGCCAAAGCGCGACGCGATCGAGACATTGGCCTGCGAGAACCGGCGGAACAGACGCTTGACCTCGCTAAGCGTGAGACCGATGCCGCTGTCAGAGACCGCGAACACCACCCCGATCTTGCCCTTGGTGGCGTGCGCTGCGGCGCGACCTGGAGGGTGACACTGCCCTGTTCGGTGAATTTCACCGCATTGTCGATCAAATTCTCCAACGCGGCGCGCAGGCGGACACGGGATCGCCGACCGCAAGCGCCGGGAGCTTTTCCGAAATCTCGACGGAAGACTGCAAGCCCTTCGCCGCGGCCCGCCCGGTCAAGGAATCGCCGGCGTTGCGCGCGAGCGTGTGCAGATCGAAGAAATCCTGCCGCGCCTGGAGCCCGGGACCGCGGCTTCGCGCGGCATCGACGAACAAGGTCGCAAGGCTCGCCAGATGCTCCGCGCCGGCCTTGATGGTGTCGACCCAGCGCCGTTCGCGCTCATCGAGGTCGGACGTCGCCAAGAGATTGCTGATCGCCAGGATGCCCGTGAGCGGCGTGCGGACTTCGTGTGCAAAGGCGGCCAGCGCGGTTTCCACCATGCCGGGCGCGGCGCCCGCCGTTTTCCGCCTGCCGCGCGTCTTCTTGCCGCGCGTCTTGGCCGCAGCGCCGGATCGGCGCTTTTTCTTCGGCTGCCTTTTGGTTAGCCGGGTCGTATGCCGAGCGCGCGGTTTTGCCGCCATGATCCCCCTACCCCGCCTTCGATCAGCATGGCATGCCACGGCGGCCGGAGTCACGCATGGCCTTTATGGCAACCCACGGTAGAACTACGGAAGTCCCACCAGACGGCGGATGTCGGCCGGCGTGGCGCCCGCAGCTCGCAATTCGCGCAAGGCCGTGGACCTGGTCGATTTCGACAGCTTTTGTCCAGCACCATCGAGCACGAGCCCGTGATGCCCGGTAGGCCGGCTGCGGAAAACCGAGCAGGATTGCAGCAAGCGGTGCACGCTGGTCGACCAGAACAGGTCCTGGCCGCGCACCACATCCGTGACGCCCTGCAGCGCATCGTCGATCACCACCGACAGATGATAGCAGGTCGGCGTCTCCTTGCGCGCCAGGATGACGTCGCCCCAGGCCTCCGGCCGGGCGGTCACGGTTCCGGTCTCGCCGCCGGGGCCTTCACCGTACTCGGCCCAAATGAGACCGGTGCTGAGACCGGAGGCCTGTGCGCGTGCCCCCGCCATGTCGAGCCGCAACGCGTAGGGCACGCCCTGCGCGATCAGTTGCCGGCGCGTCTCCGCAGAAAGCGACTTCGCTACTCCCGGATAAAGCGGCGCGCCGTCGGGATCGCGCGGCCAAGGTGCGCCGCTTTCCCGCTCGGCAACCAGACGGGCGATTTCCGCGCGGCTTTCGAAGGCAGGATAGATCAGGCCGCGGCCAGACGGCTTCTCGACCGCTTCGCGATAGGCAGCAAAATGTTCGGATTGCCGCCGTACCGGCGTTTCCCAGCGATAAGCCGAGCCAGCCGAGGTCTTCGTAGATCGCGGCCTCGAATTCCGGCCGGCAGCGCGTCGCGTCGATATCCTCGATGCGCAGCAGGAAATTTCCTGTCGCCTGACGCGCCAGGTCGAAATTCAACAGCGCCGAATAAGCGTGGCCGAGATGAAGGTAGCCGTTCGGGCTCGGCGCAAATCGGAAAACGGGTGGCGGCATTGATCTCTTTCGCGGGACATGATGGTTTTAAGTCGTAATGACCATTCATCTCAACTCCCAGGCCGACCTCGAAGAGGCAGTCCGCACGCTGGTCAAGCAGGACCCGCGTCTCAAACCGGTATTCGACCTGACGGGGATGCCGGCGCTGCGCCAGCGCGAGCCGGGTTTGCGGGGCTAGCGGCGATCGTGTGCGGCCAGCAGCTCTCGACCGCGAGCGCGGCGGCGATCTGGGCGCGACTGACGGCCGCGTTCGATCCGTTTCGAGCACGAGGCGATCCGCAAGGCGCGCGCCGACCGGCTCGGCCGGCTCAGCCTGTCGGCCGCCAAGATCAAGACCCTGAAAAGCATTGCGCGCGAACTGGCGGCGGAGCGGCATCAATCTCGATGTGCTGGCGGAAGAAGACGCCGACGCCGCCCACCATACGCTGACCGCGCTGCACGGCATCGGCCCGTGGACCGCCGACGTCTATCTGCTGTTCTGCCTCGGCCATGGCGATGCGTGGCCGGCCGGCGATCTCGCGGTGCAGGAAGCGGTGAAAATCGGGCTCGGCCTGAAGACCCGCCCGACCGCCAAACAGATGGCGCCGCTGGCGGAGCCGTGGCGTCCGCTGCGCGGCGCCGCGGCGCATCTGTGGTGGAGCTATTATCGCGTGCTGAAGAAGCGCGAGGGAGTGATTTCAAATAAGCCACGCGCGATAAAGCAAACAGCGTTTGAAACGAACGGCGTTTTAAACAGCCATCGCCGTTGCAAATGCTGTTGCACGATGGTCCTCGGAGCGTGCAAAGGATCAGTGAACGTGCAAAACGCAGGGGATCGAGACCATGAACTCCACCGACTTCGTCGTTGCCCGCAATGATTTCGAGCAATGCAAACTGATCGAAACCCAACTGCCCGACGCTGCTGCGTTGCCTGCTGACGCGCTGCTGGTCAAGGTTGTCAGATCTCGCTTTCACCGCCAACAACATCACCTACGCCGTCAGTCGGCGACCGGTTGAAATACTGGCAGCTGTTTCCGGCGCCAATGGATTTCGGCATCATACCGGTGTGGGGATTTGGCGAGGTGATCGCCTCGAAGCATCCAAATGTCTCCGTAGGCGAAACGCCTGTTCGGCTATTTCCCGATGGCAACTCATCTCGTGATCGAAGCCGCCGATGTCACCAAGCGCGGCCTGCGCGACGGTGCCGCGCACCGGCAAGAGGTGGCGCCGGTCTGCAACGCCCTATGCCCGCGTCAGCGGCGATCCGGCGTTTGCCGGGCAGGCAGGGCGACTATCAGGCGCTGCTGCGGCCCCTGTTCATGCTGTCGTTCCTGGTCGACGATTTTCTCGCCGAGAATGAATTTTACGGCGCACGGCGCGTGATGCTGTCGTCGGCCTCCAGCAAGACCGCCTTCGGGCTGGCGCATCTCCTGCACGCGGCGCGAACGGCATCAAGGTGATCGGGCTGACCTCGGCGCCAATGCTGGCATTCGTCAGATCGCTCGGCTGCTACGACGAGGTCGTGACCTATGATGCCGTGACGTCGTTGCCGGCGGATCTCGCCGGTCGCCTATGTCGACATGGCCGGCAACAGCGGCTTGCGTGAAACGCTGCACCGGCACTTCGGCGACCAGATGAAATATTCCGGACTCATCGGCCTCACCCATCGCAGCAGTTCACCCGACGAGCCGGAACTGCCCGGCGCCAAGCCGATCTGGTTCTTCGCGCCCGACCAGATCCGCAAGCGCGCCAGGGAATGGGGACCGGGCGGCGTCGATGCGCGGTTCGGCGCGGCATGGGCGGGCTTCGCGCCAAACCTCGATGAATGGCTCACCGTGATCGAAGGCCGCGGGCCGGCGGCGGTTCGCGAGGTCTATCTCGATACCTTAATGGCCGCGTGCCGCCGGATCAGGGCATATCCTCTCTCTTAAGGAATGACGGATATCTCCTCACGCCCTTTCTGCGCCGTCCTGAATGGGTATAGGCTTGCGGAACAGGGAAAGCGCCGCACCGACGGCCGGTGACGAGAAACGCGCATGCTCGACAAGACGGACGATATTGCGGTCGCTGCCGACAACTGGCTCGCGCAGTTCGAAGAGGCGCTTGCGAAATCCGACGACAGCGGGCTGAAGACGCCGTTCCACCCCGACAGCTATTGGCGCGACGTGCTGGCGCTGAGCTGGAACATCCAGACCGTCAACGGCGCCGAGGCCATCCTGAAAGAGTTGAAGCTTCACGCGCCCGGTGCCGTCCCCACCGGTTTTGCCGTCGACCCCGACCGCGCCGCGCCGCGCAAGGTGATGCGCGCGGGCACCAACGCGATCGAGGCGATCTTCAAGTTCGAAACCAAAGTGGGGCGCGGCAGCGGCATCCTCCGCCTGATCCCGGATGCCGCCGACGCGCAACGCCCTGAAAGCCTGGACCCTGCTGACCGAGCTTGGCGAGCTCAAGGGCTTTGAAGAGCAGATCGGCGTCACGCGTCCGCGCGGCAACGCCTATTCGCGCGATTTCCGCGGTCCCAACTGGCTCGACCTGCGCAATGCGTCGGCCGGCTATGCCGGGCACGATCCCACCGTCCTCGTCGTCGGCGGCGGACAATCCGGACTCTCCATCGCCGCGCGGCTGAAGCAATTGAATGTCGATACGCTAATCGTCGACCGCGAGAAGCGCATCGGCGACAATTGGCGCAAGCGCTACCATGCGCTGACACTGCATAATCAGGTGCAGGTCAACCACCTGCCCTATATGCATTTCCCGCCGAACTGGCCGACCTATATTCCGAAAGACAAGCTCGCCAACTGGTTGGAGGCCTATGTCGATAGCCATGGAGCTGAACTTCTGGACCGGGACCGAGTTCGAGGGCGGCAGCTATGACGAGAACGAACAACGCTGGACGGTGACGCTGCGCCGCGCCGATGGCACCAGGCGCACCATGCATCCGCACCATGTCGTACTGGCGACCGGCGTCAGCGGCATTCCGAGCGTGCCGGATATACCTGGTCTGCAGGACTTTGCGCGGCACCGTGATGCATTCCAGCCGGTATGACGATGGCGAGAACTGGAAGGGCAAGCGCGCGATCGTGATTGGCACCGGCAACAGCGGCCACGACATCGCGCAGGATCTGCATTCCAGCGGCGCCGAGGTCACGCTGTTTCAGCGCTCTTCGACGCTGGTCGTCAGCATCGAACCGTCGGCGCAACTGGTGTACGCGCCCTACAACGAGGGCACGCTCGAGGACAACGATTTGATCGCGACCTCGATGCCGCTGAAACTGGCGCGGAAAAGCCACGCGCTGACGGCGGAGAAATCGAAAGCGCTCGACAAGGAGTTGCTGGAAGGACTGGAGCGCGTCGGCTTCAAGCTCGATTTCGGCGAGGACAACACCGGCTGGCAGTTCAAATACCTCACCCGCGGCGGCGGCTATTACTTCAACGTCGGCTGCTCCGGATTTGATCGTCAAAGGGCGATATCGCGCTCAGGCAATTCGCCGACATCGACGGGCTTTGTCGCCGAGGGCGCGCGAAATGAACGACGGCGAGATCATCGCCGCCGACCTCGTCGTACTGGCGACCGGCTACAAGCGGCAGGAGGAACGCTGGTGCGACTGCTGTTCGGCGAGGAAGTCGCCCATCGCGTCGGCACGATCTGGGGCTTTGGCGAGGCGCAGGAGCTGCGCAACATGTACACGCGCACCGGACAGCCCGGCCTGTGGTTCATCGCCGGCGGCCTCGCGCAATGCCGCATCGGCTCGAAGCATCTCGCGCTGCAGATCAAGGCGATCGAGGAAGGCTTGCTGCCGCGCGTGACGAAGCCTGCCGCGGCAGCCGCGTGAATCAAACAAAAGCATTGGAGGAGAACCAGCATGCCGACCATTCTCGGCTCGGGCGAGCATCGCTATCGCGTGGTGGAGAACTGGGCGAAACTGCCAGACGGATGGGGCCTGCACGCGACGTCGCCTCCGTCGCGGTCGACAGCAAGGACCGCATCTACGTCTTCAACCGCGGCGCCCATCCGATGGTGGTGCTCGACCGATCGAGGCAATTTCGTCACGCAGCTGGGGCGAAGGCCTGTTCAACCGCGCCCATGGCCTGCACATCGACGCCGACGACAACCTCTATTGCACCGATGACGGCGACCATACCGTGCGCAAGTGCTCGACCGACGGCAAGGTGCTGCTCACGATCGGCATCCCGAACAAGCCGGCGCCGTTCATGAGCGGCGAGCCGTTTCACCGCTGCACCCACACCGCGCTGTCGCCGAAGGGCGAGATCTACGTCTCGGACGGCTACGGCAATGCCTGCGTCCACAAATACTCGCCCGACGGCAAACTCGTGAAGACCTGGGGCGAGCCCGGCACCGATCCCGGCCAGTTCAACATCGTCCACAACATCGCAACCGATGCCGACGGCTGGGTCTATGTCGCCGACCGCGAGAACCACCGCGTGCAGGTGTTCGACGGCAACGGCAAATACGAGACGCAGTGGAACAATCTGCACCGGCCCTGCGCGCTGCATTGCTGCGGCGGCAAGCACCCCACATTTCATCATCGGCGAGCTGGGCCCCGGCATGCCCGTCAACCGCAAGGTGCCCAATCTCGGACCGCGCCTCTCCATCGTCGATTCCAAGGGCAAGCGCATCGCCCGGCTCGGCGGCGAGAACGGCCCGGGCCTCGAGGCCGGCAAATTCCTCGCCCCGCACGGCATTGCGCTGGATTCCAGGGGCGACATCTATGTCGGCGAGGTCGGCGTCACCGACTGGAAGACCAGCTTTCCGGACACGCCGATGCCGCCCGAGGTCGGCGTGGTCCGTTGCCTGCAGAAGCTGGAGAAGATCTAACGCCGGCCGCGCAGGCCACTGGCGGCTTCGAGCTGCAGGGGCGCCGGGGCGGCAGTCCGATCGCGACGGATTGACGGCAAATGCGCGGCATTTGCAGGCCAAGGAACCGCGCCGGCACCACCTCTGCGCCCGCCCCGTGCTGGATAAGGCCCGGAACGCTCTTCACAATCCCGTCACGCTGCCTGTAGTATGCAGTCTCATGCTGCTTCGCAGCTAACATGGGAGTCAGGAGCGTTACTTGAACGCACATGTCTCGCAGGGCGGTTGGCCGGTACTGGTGCTGAACGCGGATTTCCGGCCGCTGAGTTATTACCCGCTGTCTCTCTGGTCGTGGCAGGACGCGATCAAGGCGGTGTTCCTCGACCGTGTCAACATCGTCGAGCATTACGACCGCGCGGTGCGCAGCCCGAGCTTCGAGATCCAGCTGCCGAGCGTGGTGTCGCTGAAATCCTTCGTCAAGCCGACCACGCATCCCGCCTTCACCCGGTTCAACGTCTTCCTGCGCGACCGCTTCATCTGCCAGTACTGCTCGCGCGCATGACGACCTGACCTTCGATCACATCATTCCGCGCAGCAAGGGCGGCCAGACCACCTGGGAAAACGTCGTCGCGGCCTGTTCGCCGTGCAACCTGCGCAAGGGCAATCTGACGCCGCAGCAGGCGCGGATGTTTCCGCGGCAACACCCGTTCGCGCCGACCGTGCATCAGCTGCATCGCAACGGGCGACTGTTTCCGCCGAACTATCTGCACGATAGCTGGCTGGACTATTTATACTGGGATACCGAGCTCGATCCGTAGGCGTTGATGCGCAGTCCTCGCGGTTACGCGGCCGTTCCGATCTTCTCTCGTTTGACCACGATCCCCGCCGCCTCGCGGTCGAACGTCTCGCTGGTGATGCCCTGCCCGCGAAGGATGTGCTTCTGCACCTTCTGGGTAGGTGTTTTCGGCAATTCGTCGAGCACCCGCACATAGCGCGGCACCATGAAGTGGGCCATTCGCGGAATCAGAAACCGGATCAGGTCCGCGGGCTCGAGTGATGCCCCTTCCGCGAGCGAGACCACGATCATCACTTCGTCTTCCGCAAGCTCGCTGGGGACTGCAACGGCCGCCACTTCCTTGACGGCGGGATGCGCGCAAACCTCTGCTTCGACTTCAAAGGATGAAATGTTCTCGCCACGTCGCCGGATCGCATCCTTCATCCGGTCGACGAAGAAGAAATTGCCCTCCGCATCGGCCCTGAACGCATCGCCGCTGTGGAACCAGCCATTGCGCCATGCCTTCGCCGTCGCCTCCGGATTGTTGAGGTAGCCATGGTTCATCGCCCAGGGGCGATCGGTACGAACGATCAACTCGCCGATCGAGCCGGGCGGTACCTCACAATCGTTCTCATCGACGAGCCGTACCTCGACGCCATCGCGGGGTCGTCCGCAGGTGCCGATCGGCGATGGGTTGCGCCCCGACACCAGTGGACAGGATATTTCCGACATATTGAACACGGTGTAGACGTCGCATCCGAACCTCCTGGAGAAAGCTACGGAGTCCTCCGCCAGCGGCACCATCATTACCGAGCGTAGCGGAGTGATTGCGGTCTTCGGTCGATGGCGGCTGCTTCATGACGAAATTGGCCATCACGCCAAGCAAGGTCACTGTCGTGCTCTTGGTGCGGTGAATGGTCGGCCAGAAACGAGCTTGTATCGAACGAACTGACGATCGCGCAGGACCCGCCGACCAGAAGCGGGACCCATGACACCGCCAGTGCCTCCGACATGGAACAGCGGCAGGTTGACGAGGTAGCGATCCTCAGGCCCGAGGTAGGAAAAGGGTTCGCGGCCGGCGGAGAACATCTGAACGTAGGACGACAGCACGCCCTTCGGAAGGCCCTGTCGTACCTGACGTGAAGATCACGGACTCAGGTGTCCCAGGGCGCGATCGGCCGTGGCGGCGGCTCCAGTTCACCCGACGACGGCGACAGGGCCGCTTCGTCATGCATGGCGAGGCCTGGGATTTTTCCTGGGATTTTCTCAGGCACGCCGCCGATCACCAGCGCGTCGGTCAGGGCACCGCGATCGATTTCGACGAGACGTTCGGCGAGCTGGTGATGCACCACGATGAAGCGCGACTGCGTATTGGCTATCACATGTTCAAGGATGCGCCCCCGATAGGCCAGGTTGATGGGCGCATAGACCGCACCGAGGTAATTGATCGCGAACCAGACCTTGAGGCATTCGCGCCCGGTCGGCAGCCAGCTGAGAACAATATCATCCCTGTCGCACGCCAGAGCTGCTGCAGGCCGAAGTGCCGCCTGCCGGACAAGGCGAAACATTTGCGCATAGGTCCAGGTCTCGTCGTCCTCGAACACCACAAAGACCTTGTCGGGCATCTCGCGCGCGCGCCGTTCCAGAAGCGCCGCCAACACGCAATTCTCGGCCGATGGAATCCGCCTGTCCCAAAGCTCCGTCACCTCGCAGCTCCTTGTCCGGTCACAGGCTGAGAGCGGCCCTGCTCATGATGTCCGGCGTCCCGATCAGTTCACCGACATATCCAGCGGCGGCGCGACGTTGTCCGGCAGCGGGCTGACATAGGGCGTGCGCGGCGGTGCGCTTCTTCGAGATCGGCCTTGGCGGCGGCGATCAGGTCCGGCTCGTTCAGCGCCTCGACGCCGAGCCCGGCCATCGCCTTGGCGGCCTGCACCATCGCCTTGTGGGCGGCGGGCGTCTTGCCCTGGGCGACCACCTGCCAGGTGTGGAACGGCGGTGCCGATCGCGACCGTCGGTGAATGAACCTGAACGGTCGGGACCACCCAGCTCACGTCGCCCACATCGGTCGAGCCGATCAGCGGATTGCGTTTGGCGTCCAGCGGCACGATGAAATCGGCGAGCGGGCGGTCGGTCGGATCCATGCCGATCGCGTAATAGACGGACGCGATGTCCTTGTCGGTCAGGGTGGAGCGGATTTTCGCGGCGAATTGCTGGTCCGCCTCGTCGAAACGCGGGGGACCGAGATCCTCCATGATCCGGTGCAGGGCCTGCTCGAGCGGAGTGTTCGGCAAGATATTGGAGACGGCGGAAATGATCCGCATCTCCACGCTTGTTTCGGTCATCAGCGCCGCGCCTTGCGCGATCTTGTGGACGCGCGCCACCAGTTCGTTCATGCCGGGCAGATCGCGGGCGCGGATCGAATAGCGCACGCGGGCGTGGGCCTGCACCACATTGGGGGCAATGCCGCCGGTGTCGAGCAAGCGCATAATGGACGCGGGCGTCGCTTGGCATGTGCTCGCGCATGTAGTTGACGCCGACATTCATCAGTTCGACCGCGTCGAGCGCGCTGCGGCCGAGATGCGGCGAGGCCGGCGGCATGCGAAGCGCGCCCGGTGAAGATGAAATCGGCGCGCGTGTTGGCGAGCGACGGCGTCACCGCCACTTCCCAGAAGCTGTTACGGGTGCCAGGTGATGGCGATGTCGGCGTCAGCGAAGGCGCCCGAGCGCACCATGAAGGTTTTCGCAGCACCGCCCTCTTCCGCGGGGCAGCCATAATAACGCACGCGCCCCGGCACCTTGTGGGCCGCCAGCCAATCCTTCACGGCGGTGGCGGCGAGCAGCGCGGCCGAGCCCAACAGATTGTGGCCGCAGCCATGGCCATGGCCTCCGGCCTCGAGCGGGCGAGGTTCCGCCACGCCGGCCTCCTGGCTTGAGACCGGGCAGCGCATCGTATTCGCCGAGGAAGGCGATCGACGGGGCCGCCCTCGCCCCATTCGCCCATCACGGCGGTGGGAATGCCGGCGACATTCTCGGTGATGCGGAAACCCTGATGGCGCAGTTCGGCGAGATGTTCGGCGGCTGAGCGCGCCTCGGTGTAGCACACCTCGGGCATCGCCCAGACCCTGTCGCTCAAATCGACGAAACGCGGCTTGATCGCGTCAACGCCACGCCAGATGTCGCTGCGGTTGTCCATCTTCCGGTCCCCGAGGTCGCTGTGAGAGTGAACATGTTATCAGCTTCGCCAGACCCCGCCTAGCGCCGGCCGGGGCACCTGCCATGCGGCCGGCGTGGCGTATACGCGTCGGCGATCTCGCGGCGCGATGCGCCCGGAGTTGTGCTGGAATTCTTACGCCCCTGAAAACGAGGGCGCGGGAAAGCCGGATGCACGCTGCACCCGCGGTCTCGTGTGCAAAGTTGTGCAAAGAAGCGCACACGAGCATACAGGTTCAGCGGAGGCAATCCGGCATTCCTGCGCAATGGCTTTACGGCTTATATCGCGCTCTCCCCGGCGACGAATTCGTCTTGTCACCGTCGTTGATGAATTAGCGGCACATCGAAGCCCGGTTGGGTCGACGTGCCTTCATCAACTTGACACCAGCAACGGGTGCCAGGACCACACGGTTTTGCCGTACGCTTCAGCGTCGTTCGTCTGCGCTGCCGTTGACCGCTCACGGCAAACACCGCCCTGCGATCCCGTTTCACGCCGACGCTGCCGCGTCCACCGCAACCCGTCCCAACGTTCGTGACGATGGCCAACGCCCCTCTGAGTGGGACGGGATGGGATAAGTTCTGAACTGATTTGGGTCACCCTGAAAACAGGAATATTTTCTTTCGAGGGGCTGACCGGACCGATGGGGTGATTTGCCTGACGGGCAACACAAGCCGTTGTGCTGGTGATGGAGCTGAGGGTGCTGCATCGTCTCGCAGACCGGTATCGCTCGCTGTGTCGGTGCTGGCAATGAGATCGAGCAAGAGAGTGCGAGGATAGCACTAACCGCACTTTCCTGCCGCGCAGAGGCGGCCAGACCACCCAGAGAAAATGTCTGCTCATCGGGCAAGAGGCGAAGTGATCGGCGAACGGTCAGAGTGACGCGATTGACCCCATTCGGACTCAGTTGCACTTTTCTGTCGCGCTTTCTTGTTGCGATGCACAACACGCCGCTCAGCTTGATCTAAATCAAACCAAGGCCGCCCCTCCCGTAGCCAGCATTGAACTTCTGCAATTGGAGGAGAAGGACATGCCGACGCGCCTTCTGCAGGTTCTCCTTTTAGCGACAATTGCTCTGCTTGCTTGCCGCCCGGCTTCGGGAGACTGAATCCGCTTCGCCTCCAAGAGTCGAGGAGGAGATGTGGGCACTGCCATTTCCCTTGCCGGTGCTTGCCTATGTGGTCCGGCCTCTCGGCGATGGACCATTTCCTCTGGTCGTCATGAACCATGGAATTTCGCTTGACGCCAACCAGCGGACAATGTTTCCGACAGTGGAGTACCGGGACGCCGCATTTGGTTCGCGCGCCGCGGTTATTTCGTAATCTCGCCACTTAGATATGGCGCCAGCAAGTCTCGATGATAAGGACCGTGGGCTCTTCGGGGCCGTCTTCGGGCATGTCGGCAGTTGCGACAACCCGAACTTCCGTGGTCCGGGGCTCGCCATCGCCACTCTCAACGAGTGGGTCATCGAGAACATGCAGAAGAAAAAACAGATCATACCCGGCAAAGCCATTGTCGTGGGCCAGTCGGGCGGCGGCTGGGGATCGATTGCGCTTGCCAGTCGGAACCCGCCGCTTGGTTGGTGCGGTCATCACCTTTGCGGCGGGGCGTGGCGGCCGAGTCGATGGCAAGCCAAACAACAACTGTGCTCCTGACAAACTCGTTGCTGCGACTGGCGAATTCGGCAGCACGGCACGCGTACCGATGCTTTGGATATATGCGGAGAACGACAGCTATTTTGGACCGGAGCTAACCAAACGCATGCATAACGCCTTTACCGCTGCGGGAGGCGACGCAGAATACCATTTGCTCCCTGCCTTCGGGAACGACGGCCACTTTCTGATCGATTCGGCAGATGCGGTTCCGTTATGGGCACCGCTGGTAAGCCAGTTTCTTGAGAAGCATTCGCTCCTTCCGACAACGGCTGTGGCGCAACAGCGGCAACTCCCCACCAACTCAGCTCAGAACGAAAAGCTTCAATTACGACCGCCCCGCGTGCAATTGCCCGAAAATATTCAATATTCCTCATGGCGCAAACTTTGTTTCAAGGGATCCGACGGGGCTACATTATGTCGGACAACGTCGACCGGCACGCAGGATAACGGCGAGGTTGTGGTACGTGTCGACTTGATCGAACGCCCTGATAGTGGTGCCGCCCGGCTGCAGCTTTTCGTTCCACAAGGGGGAATTTAGACGATGGGCGTCAATGCGACCGTCGATCAGGCAGCGCCCACCAAATTTCCGTACAATTTTTGTCTCACTAACATCTGCATCGCCGCAGACCACGTGAGCCCAAAGCTGATCGGCGAGATGGAATCCGGGCAGATACTCAAAATCGAACTAACCGACTTCAACTCTTCGACGGTCGCGATAAACGTTCCTCTCAACCAGTTCACCGCGGCTCACAAAGGCCCGCCAGCAGAGACTTACGACTTTAACCTTGACGAGAACTGATAGCGCTTGCGTTGATAGGAGTCCGTGCTTCTGCCAACCCGTTTTTGCACAACCAAGACCAAAAGCGGCCGTTTGGCACCTGGATCTATTCTCCTCGACTCGTCGGAACGTCTTTTCCGATCCGGATCACCCGCGTTTCGATCCCAAACACGGTCGGAAGGCTGCGGTACAATGTAGCGATCCAAGCAATGCCCACCAGGAGAACGATGCCCAAGACGCTGACGAGCATCTGGGCGACGATGCCGCCTGCAACCTGCACCAGGATCCAGTGAGCAGCGAATGACAGCAAAACGCCAAAAGCAGAACACGGAGAGCGAGCGTTGACCACACAGGATCAGCGGGCGCAGCCATTTTGAGGTGAGCCCCGGCAAATCCGGCGGGAGAACATGCAGCAGTACGACCATCAGCGCGACGAAATGCGTGAGACGCAGAGGATCGAGATTGGTTTTGTCGATGGGATAAATCGCGTGAATTAGCGCCTGCGGCACAAATCGCTCCAAGGTTGGCACGTGCCATGTCATCACGATCAGGAACGCAAAGACGAGCCATGCCGCTGCGACTATCGTGACCGGGCGGGACAATGCTGCTGTCCTTACGGTGGGACCGCCACCAAAGCCACACCAAACGCCGAAGACGAACAAGAACTGCCAGGCGAACGGATTGAAATACCATTTGCCGCCTGGAAACGAAGGCAAGTTCCAATCGAAATGTCGAGCTGCGAAGTAGAGAACCGCAGAGCAGAGCAGCGTCCAGTTCGGCCGACGCAGCAGGCCCCACAGTACCGCTGGCGCCGCAAGCACCAGCACGATGTAGAGGGGCAGGACATCGAGGTTGACTGGCTTATACTTGAGCAAAGGGCCTGCCCAATCATTATATCGGTGCGACCGGCGAGAACTAAATGAATATTACGGCGTCGCGATCAATCCGTTGGCGGTGGCAACTATCCAGCGGTTGCCCCAACGCACGATGGGATCGATTCGCCCGATCCCGGGCACTGTTTCGCCGCGTGTTGCCATCCGGACCCCATCGGGCCCTTCGAGAACAACCGTCCCCCTCGAACATCAAGAACTGTCCAACCCTCAATAGTTGTCGGTCTCGTCTCTGGCGCCGCCACCATAGGCTCCCGGACCGCTACAAAGCGCCGGGTACGCTGATGTTTGCCTGAAAGCCGACGAGGCTGTACTCGACGGGTCGGCAGACAGGTGAGCCCCTCCGGGCGATGGCGAGCTAGTGGCTTGGCAGCAATGCTGGCTCCAGCCGCGGATACCGCGCTTCCGCCCTGTGGCGCTTGCAAACCCGACGTGGATGTCGACTTGCGGAAGCCTTCGGTCTTACCAGCTGCCTTTGTTTCCGGGATCGACGGAAGCTGTTTCTTTCTGAGTGATGGGTCGAGGGCAGCTATTTGCGGAACTGACCAAATAAACGCCAGCCATCCCAATCCAATGCCAGCTACCAGTGCGCCTGCGACGAGCCCCATGGTGCGCTTGCGATCACCGTTTGGATCCAGCGAAAGAAACTCGTCTCGATCGGGACTTGAGAAATCCCGTGGGTTCGGCGCTCGCAGGCTGCGTTGGGACCTGACTGCCAGCCCCACGCACCTCCTTCCGGCCCAATGTTTCCCAGGGTATTCGGCTGCAGGGAATTGCACATGATCGGATCACTCGCGATCCCCACTATCGTGCTTGGAACCAAACCAAATCTTAACGGCGACTCGGCCGCAAAAGCGGTGGACGGACCGGAGCCTGGGCTTTACGGTCATGTCTGGCGAGATATCCTTTAGGGATGCCGCCGTATCAGCTATGCAGTTTGTTGACGGTCTCCGCGATCACGCGTCGTTGATCGCGTGCGCCGGCGAGTTCGTTTCGCTCGGCTGACGGCTGCCGTCGCCGCCGGCGCGCCATAGGGACAATAGTCCCCTGCTTCGGAGGGCCCTGGCGGGGGCGCCTAGTTTGGGTCGCTTCATGGCCGGAGTCGGGCGATGATTTGACGCGCGTATTTCGCGCTATCGCGTATATTCAACCGCTTAGAGTTTGCGGATATATTCGCCTGGCCGAGCACCAGGTGTCAGCAAATTTGCCCTAGTCCACAAACTATCAGTAGATAACATGACCGGATCAGGGATGACCCGAAAAGAGCGCTCTTGTTCTGTTCGCTTGCGCGCTCACTTGCGGCGACTGTTGGACAGGCACCAATGCGACCCGGCTCGAAATCCGTCATGGAAAATTCCAGCTAGCGCAGACGTATTGCCAGATGTGCCGTGACGCCCGAACCACTTGCATTCTCAAATGCAATGGCGCTGGGACGTGCATTCAACGATGCGAGGATGAGTTTTTGGATTGCATCGAAGACAATTGCGCGCTTTCGCCGCTTCTGACGCTTTTAGGCGCTGCGGGTCATTCACACGAGTTGGTGGCAAGCATCAAACGGAATGTCTCCGTGGACTGGATGCACCGTCGGCTGCCCGTGCGCCCGGATGCGGGTTCCGCAAGCAACGGGATCGTGGCCATGCGCCGGCGGTAGTTCGAATGACGCGTGAATTTATTTTTCGCCGCTGCATCCATCCGCGTGCGTCGGCGATCGGTAAGGGTGACAGCGTGGTGATCCGGACAAGACATGTACCCGCGACCGTCGCAAATCCAAAGCGAGGAGCGAGCGCGGTACATTGGCCTATGAGAGGAAGTCGCACAGGTTGGACCAACTGACATCTCCATCGTCCGCGTCAAGCCCAACAGAGCCAGCATTTCGGGAACGATAGGAAAGAGGGACTCGATGAGGACAAATCGGACGAAAGAAAGATGCAACCGCTGATGATGCGAGCGAGGCTGCCGTGCATATCGAAGTCATAGAGACATTGGCGTCCTTCAACCGGCTGGAGGAGAACTGAATGCCGTCTACGACCAGGATCCGGATGCCCAGCTCTTCCTGTCGTTTAGATGGCTTTCCGTCTGGCTCGGCCAGATTCCGAGTCCCTGGATTATTCTCGCGGCGAAGGAGAGTGACAGTGCCGAGTCCACCTTGCCTTTCTCCCTCTCGCGCCGTTCGGTTCAAGGCTCCAGGAGGCGCGCTTCCACAATGAGTTGAATATGGCGGGCAATTTTGCCGCCGATTATACCGGCATCCTCAGCGTTCCTGCCGTCGAGCATCGGGTCATCCCTGCTTTCGCCCGGTGCATCAAGCAGATGAACTGGGCTCGCCCTGAATCTCGAATGCATCCGCATCTCGGAGCCGCGTCTCCGTCTGCTGGCGCACTTTCCAAAGGCGAACTTCCAGGTCAGATGAAACCGGCCGAATGAATGACAACATCAATAACAATCTGTGTCCGTTTGCGCAGCTTCCCGGCGATTGGGATGCCTATCTCGACACCTTGAGCGCCAACACCAGGCAAAAGAGATCCGCCGCTTGCTGAGGTTGTTGGATACGAGCGACGAATATCGCATCACCTACGCCACGTCAGAAACGATCGACCGGGACCTCGACACGCTGCTTCAGTTCTGGGAAATAAGATGGAAACCGCGAAAGGGTGATCGCGCGCAGGGGATAGTCGCTCCAATCGGCTTATGCTGACAGAAAGCTTCAAGGCGGACCTCCTGTTGCTGCCAACGCTCTGGCAAGGTGATCGGCCCCTTGCCTCGCTTGCCATCCTAATGGATCGGCGCAAGGCGACATTTCTGTTCTTAACGACGGGCCGGGATGAGAGCTTCGACGGACCGCCACCTGGGATGATTCTGCATGCACACAGCATTCGCTATGCCATCGCCAATGGTTTCAGGGAATATGATTTTCTCGCAGGGCAACGAACCCTACAAATACTGTTTAGGCGTAAAGGAGCGACGTATCCGATGCGTCGCTATCGCCACAAAGAACGGGCTCAACCTCGGCGGCAAGCTTGACCGGCGAACTGGCTCCCCGATGCCCTGAAGGAGGCAACCGAACTTCACCAAAACAGGAAACTCGCCGAAGCCGAGCGGTGCTATCGGCAGATCCTGGATGTCGAGCCAAGAAACGCGGACGCGATCCATCGCCTCGGCGAGTTGCTCACCACTCGGGAGAACCACATCGGGGCGAAGCGGCTGTTCAAGATGCTGACGACGATCAGGCCTGACCTCTATAAAGCCCTGGCTTAGTCTCGCGCAGGCCCTTGCGAGGCGCTCGGCCAATATCCGCGAGGCGGCACGACAGCCATCGCGCAGCGACTCGCCGGCACCTGAAGTGCCCGACGCCTTCACCGGCATTGGGAGGGTATTGTTGAAGCTCGGCCAGGTAGGAGAGAGTTCGACGCGTCGTTGGATGCTCTCCTTACTCATGAGGAGAAACGGTCGGACCGATGCGGCCGAGACTTGAAGACCCGCGGCATCGTCGAACATCGCTCGCCGTATCAGCCTGTTGTGGGCTGATACGATCCGGCGGCCACGAATTTGCTGCAGGTTCATCGCGATAGCTCTCGCGCGGCAAGATCGCCGCGGGAAGGCGATCCTGAATCTCACCATCCAGCAATCCAAGCTGTTCACATATCGGGCCACCAGTTGTAGACTTCCTGATGTTCTCGGCCAGCGGCTTTACTTCCAAATTCACATGCAACCCGCAAACAAGCGGATGGCGGAGCGACCGATGCCTTTCGTCAAGTTGGCGACATTGTTGGGCGCGTGCTGAAGGGCGAAAAGCCTGAAAACTTTCCTAGTGCGGCAGGTTACAAAGATTGAGCTTGTCAGGTTAACGGCGAAGACTGCAAACTCACTTGGCCCTTACAGTTCCCGCTCGCGTTGCTCGGCCGGGGCCGACGAGGGTGATCGAATGAACCGCAAATTGCCGCAACGCACGAGTCTGCTTGTGGCACGAAACGGACATGCCGAGTGCATAGCGCGATGCCTGCTTTCGGGGGCAAGGCAAAAACCGGAAAACACACGCTCGGATTGAGCTTTTCTCCGGTTTTGGACGGCATGACCCAAAAGATGGTGTAATCGGCCGGCCCAGCTTGTGGATAGCTGAAGATTTTGGGTGCTGCGCTTCAGGCTGATGGTGAAAACGAGGTCTTTGGTGACGGCCTCAAGCATCAGAAGGAGAAGCGCAGCATGGACCATTTGCTGGATTGGACGTATCGGTCAAGGAGACCAGTGTCTGCATTGTGGATGACACGGGCAGGATCGTGAAGGAAGTGAAGGCAGCGAGCGAGCCTCAAGCCCTGCTGAAGGTTCTGGGGAACCCCGCCTACCGCTTCAAGCGGATCGGACTGGAAGCTGGGCCGCTATCGCAATGGCTTTTCAGTGGGCTAGCGGAAGCAGGCTTGCCGGTGGTCTGTGTCGAGACGCGGCACATGCAGGCGGTGCTGAAGGCGCAGATCAACAAGACCGACCGCAATGACGCGCGCGGCATCGCTCAGATGATCCGGGTGGGACTGTACCGTCCGGTGCATGTGAAGACGCTCCGCAGCCAGAAACTGCGAATGCTGCTGACCCATCGCAAGCTTCTGCAGTCGAAGGCCATCGCCATCGAGAACGATCTGCGAGGTACTTTGCGCAACTTCGGCCTCAAGGTCGGAATGGTTGGCCAGGTGAGGTTCGAGGCCCGCATCCAGGAGCTTGTCGAGAATATCCCCGACTTGGCGGTACTGGTGGAGCCGCTGCTCATCGTCCGGCGGGTGCTCCGTGAACAGATCGTCATCCTGCACCGTCGCTTGCTGGCTATCGTCCGGGAAGATGAGGTTTGCCGGCGCCTGATGACGACCCCGGTGTCGGCCCCGTGGTGGCGCTGACCTATCGCGCGACTGTCGATGTGCCTGCCCGGTTCCGGAAATCCAAGTCAGTCGGGGCGGTGTTTGGGCTGACGTGCTCCAGGTATCAATCGGGCGAGATCGATTGGAGCGGTAAAATATCGCGCTGTGGCGATGAGATGATGCGGACGATGCTCTACGAAGCAGCTCAGAGCATGATGCATTCAAAAAATGGTCCTGGCTCAAGGCGTGGGCCATGCAGATCGCCAGGCGCCGCGGGATGAAAAAGGCGATCGTGGCTCTGGCACGCCGGCTGGCCGTGATCCTGCACCGCATCTGGGTTGATGGTACCGAGTTCCGGTGGACCCGGGAGCAAGCCGCGGCAGCAGCATGAAAACCGTTCAGGATCAAACCCGATAGGAGAAAACTAGAGCTCCACCGAGCGGTGGAAAGATGTCCCTTGCGGGACGATGGATGAGGTGAGTTCGTATGTCCGCTTGGACCTGCCGTTCTACTGACGGCAAGGCCGACCATAAGATTGTTCCGCCTCGTCCTCGGATCCCATGATGGAAAGGCCCCGGTGCCGATTCGAAGAGAAGCACGAGCCCGCGAGCGACATCGACACCGCATTGATGGATAGTCTGAAAGTGCTTGACCCCGAAGGGCCGATTAGAGAAGCGGACATTGCCACCCTGATCTGATAAGCTTCAAAACTGCCGTTGTCTTCAAACTCACAGCGGAGGGTTGCATGCGCCGGCGAGATTTCATCAAAGTTATTGTCGGTTCGACGGCCGCGTTTCCGCTTGCGGCTCGTGCGCAGCAGCCGTCGCTACCGTGATCGGGTTTCTTAGCAGCGCCTCGCCGGACGAATACGCGATCCGCCTGCGTGCGTTCCGGCAGGGGCTGAAAGATGCAGGCTATGTCGAAGGTCAGAACGTCACTATCGAATATCGTTGGGCGGATGATCAATACAACCGGCTTCCCGCACTTGCAGCCGAACTGGTTCACCGTCAGGTGAACGTAATTGCCAGCGGGCGGCGGCACCCCTTCGGCAATGGCGGCCAAGGCGGCGACTGCGACTATTCCAATCGTCTTCGCGACAGCGACCGACCCGGTTGCGAGCGGGTTTGTCGCCAGTCTGGGCAGACCCGGAGGCAACATCACCGGTGTGACCAACTTGAACGTGGAAATAGGGCCGAAGCGGCTGGAGTTGCTGCGCGAACTGCTGCCCAAGGCAACCACTATCGTAGTGCTGCATCAACCTGAGCAGTCGGGCCCTTGGTGACCGCTTTTTTTGCAAGGCTTGCAGCCAGCGGCCAGTGTCCTCGGAATGCAGCTCCGTGTCTTCAATGCGAGTACCAAACGCGATCTCGATACAGTGTTTGCCGCACTGGCCGAACACCAAGCCAGCGCGCTTCTCATCTGCCCCGACGTTTTTTCAATGCCCAGGGTCGAACAATT
>ERZ1370068.9623-contig-8387_pt1 | contig 32589 bp, 50 predicted proteins | sample MGYA00561227_ERZ1370068 | MGnify/ENA primary metagenome ERZ1370068 (study PRJEB38410, sample SAMEA6850437) | metagenome | study: Metagenomic assessment of the ecological functions of the soil: analysis of the soil microbiota associated with the...
AAGTTACGTATTGCTAACCCATTTTCCAGTTCAGAACCCAGATAGTCGCGTTCATGGCGATCTACGCTGCTCGTGACAGCGATCGTGCTTTCTGCGGTCAATCAGCGCCTCGAAGAGCAGACGACAAACCAGGTAGATGAGTATATCCAGGCAATCACGCTCGCTAACGATGCTGTCTTTCAGTCGTTCGCAAAAGGGCAATATCTCGCCGAAGTCCTGAGTGATCCGACGCGACGTTCGCTCGAAGTGACCGATAAAAGCATCATCCGGCACATTCTGATTCCTCGAAGAAGACGGGACGGTCTTCGACAGCAGCGACAAGGATGAGATTGGAAAGCGGATCACATCTCAAACCCAGGACCTGCCGCCGTTGCCCGCGAGACGTCCGGTTGAGGATCAGAATCGAACGTCGGAAGGCCTCTGGTCGATGACGACATCGATCGATACGCAAAAGGCCAGACGTACGATCATCGTTGTCATTTCAATGGACCGATTGCAGAGCGTGAAAAGATTCAGCGCACGCCAGTACTGACTGGCAACTCTGGGTGTAATGGGTGCACTCGTTGATATTGCTTATCGGATGGTTCAGCTCGAGAGCTACGCGACCCATCAGCAGTCTTGCCGCAGAAGCGGCCCGGCCAGCGTTGCATCCGGTGACCTCGATTTGAAGCAAAACCGAAACCGTGAACGACCGAGATTGGAGCGCTTGCGCTGAACATTCAACGAGATGCTCGCGGACCTTCGTCGAAAGCGCGAGCTCGAAGAGCAGCTGGAGACGGGGCGGAGCATTCAGCAGTTGTCGGACGCCTTGCTTCGGGTATCGCTCACGAGATTCGCAACTCCGCTCAATTTCATCAATTTGTCAACCGATCATCTTCAAGCAAGGGTTGCGCCTGAGATCCTATGACGAGATGAGCGTTACACGCGTATTCTCTCAATGATCAAAGACGAAATCGCGCGCCTGAACAGACTGGTCACCGGATTTCCTTAGTTATGGCAGACCGGCTCGCCTGGATTTTCGAGAGCTTGACGCGCGTGCGTTGCTGAGTGAGATTGCAGAGCTGGTAAAGGCACAGGCCGTCGAGCAGCAGGTCGACATTGACCCTGCGAGTCGATAGGGAATCTGTCGACGCCAGCTTGAGGCCGACGCAAAACAGCTTCCGAACCTGTTTCTCAAACTTGATCATCAATGCGATTCAGGCAATGCCCGAAGGCGGCGAGTTAGACGATCACCCTAACCCTCCGGCGAGAGTGAACAGGTGATAACGATTTCCTGATACGCAGGAGGTTGGTATTCCCGAATCGGCGCGCGAGCAGAATATTCGAGCCGACTATTCGGCAGACCGAAAGAGACGGGCATCGGACTGGGATTGCCATTGGTGCGAAAGATCATTGAAGAGCACACGGCGGTAACATTGAAGTCACGAGCGGACAAGGTGTGGGATCTACGTTTGTCGTGACGCTGCCGCGGCACTCGGTTTTGGCGCAGGCACCCGAGGCCACGGTTTCGACAAGCTAAATAACAAGTAATCGGAGCGAGATGAAGCAGAGAAGAATTCTCGTAGATGACGAAAAACCAGCGCGGATATCCTCCAGATGATCCTGTCTGGCGAGCACGACGACGCAGGCGGCCCGCTTTACGACGTTTCAGCAGTTGCCAGCTCAGGTCAGGAGGCTCTCCGCCGTTTCAGGGGAGAACGATTTGATCTCGGTTCCTGACAGATTTGAAAATGCCTGGAATGGATGGAATTCAATTGCCGTTAATGAGTTGTCGCAGGTCGAGAGCGCGACTCCCGTGATTCTGATGACGGCTCACGGGTCGATTGATTCCGTAAAGGAGGCATTGCGTGGTGGTGCATTTGACTACCCTGAGGAAGCCTCCTCGATCGCAACAAACTCCTTTCCGTCATTCGTGATGCCGTATCGAGGATGCGCGCTGTAGACGAAGAGATCATCGGCGTATCGGAAGCTATGGAGCGCATCAAGAAAAGGCTGATCGTCGAAGGTCGCGCCATCGAGTTCGACGGTCTTGATTCGGGGTGAATCAGGTACTGGAAAGGAACGCATCGCACGCGCGATACATAAGGCCAGTCGCGCGCAGGTGAACGGTTTCAGGCGATCAACTGTGCCGCAATCAACGAAAACCTGCTCTGAATCCGAGCCTTTGGACACGAGAAAGGTTCGTTCACGGGAGCGGTCTCGAAAAGAGAAAGGTTTGTTTGAGATTGCCGGACAAAGGCACGCTGTTCTGGATGAAATCGGCGATCTCAATATCGGAATGCAGGCAAAGCTGCCGCGAGCGCTTCAGGAAAGAGAAGTTCAGCGCGTAGGCGGGGTTCGTCCGATCAAGATCGATGTTCGCGTTCCTCTGGCTGCGACCAACAGGGAGCTCGAGGCAATGGTCAAGCGACAACCGCTTTCGCGAGGACCTCTACTATCGCCTTAACGTGATTCCGATCAATGTACCGCCTCTTCGTCAGCGTCGCGAAGATATAGAAGTATTAATCGACTACTTTCTCAGAAAGCACGCAACTGTGGGTGTCCGCCAGATGAAGCTGTTGAGCGACGCTCGCAAGGTATTGCTTGATTATGCGCTGGCCTGGGAATGTTCGTGCAGCTCGGAATCAGCTATCGAACGCGCAATGCTGCTTGCCGAGAAGGAGATGAGATTACGATCAAAGACCTTCCTGTAGAGATCAGGCAGACTACACCGGCACAGGCGGTCGGCGGTTTCAAGCTTCCTCCTGAAGGAATATCGTTCGAGGACCCGAACGATCACTGATCATTGCAGGCTATGGAACAAACAGGCTGGAACATTACGCGTGCTGCGCGATTGCTCGGCCTTTCTTTCCGCACGATGCAGTACCGGCTCGACAAGTTCGGCATCACAGAAGAACGACGATATAACGCCAGTTATTTGATCGCGTGAATCAGGACGCGACCCTCGGCGTTGCTTCGGCGGAGCCAGCTGGAGGATTGCCGCCAGCGTCGGTGCAATGTCGAGAGGGCTGCAGTCTTCGTAGAAGGTTCCCTTCACGCACTCCTGCTCCCATAAAGATAACGGGCACGTGAGTGTCGTACTGAATAAGGCGTATCCGTGGGTAGTGCCAAGCGCCTCGGCGAAGAAAGGAAGTATGGCTGCGGGACAATCGCCACATCGCCACTCCGTGAAGGATAGAATCCGCGTGCGACGCTCCGCCCGACCGGCGTATCAGGATAGGGTTCGACGTTCAAGCTCATCGCAGAGTGATGCAGGCGCCCACTCCCTCGATTTTCAGGACAGTAGCACAGGTGATGCGCTCTACTTCAGACATGGACACTTTGCCTTCACCGCGAGGGCGTTGTCAAAGTGAGATTCGCCATTGACCCATTGCTTGACCCAGGGCCCCTGCACCGGTCTTTGCCTTGAGTTCGGCTCTCAACGGCCTCCGGGATCGCATGGTTCGCCAGGCGACCACCGTAGCCCATTTCACCACATACTCCGGAATGGAGCTACTCCGTGGTCGGCGGTCAGTGCCACGAGTTCTCCTGGCGACTCCGGAACTTCTTGTCCAGGTAATCAAACAGGGACGCCCAAGAATCCGATCCGTTCTGAGAGTTAGCGTCCTGAACTTCCTGGCTGTATGGACCATAGTTGTAGGACCAATCAGGTCATTCGCGAAAAACTGATCGTTAGCAGGTCGGTCGTATCATCTTCGCCGAGTCCTTCACCATCGATTGCGGCTTTTGCGAGAGTCGACCAAGGTATTCGCTTGCGAATGGAGTGAACTCAAAACGGGTGTAGAACCTTGATCCCCGGTGTCGAGTCACCACCATCGATTGTGTAGGGAAGAAGTCCTTTCAAACTGGGTCGGTTCTTCGGTGGCATCATCCGGTCGTGATTTCGAATACGCCTCAACAGACAGAAGACGTTCCCATTTCTTTCCAGTAGCGATCGGGCCGTAACTCTCGATTGAATTTCTGAGTCAGGCAGGCAGCGCGGGAAATAGTAAGTGCTGGACACAAATGTGCCGGTCCGCCGTCAAACCAGTGGCTCCGTTTGGACGCTTTCTGCCGGAAGAATTGCTGAACGGTCCTATAGCACGAGACCCCGACCACTTTGGCTTTGCCCGCGGTTGCGACGCGCAGCTCATCACCGAGCGTGTCACCGACCAGCTTTACTGGCGAAGCCCCACCACTGCCATCCGCAGGCCCGCCCAGGAGCTTGACGCCGGAATCCAACACGCTTGTCACGCGCTGATTTGCGGCGCGATCGAACCACCTCGTTCCCGACTATTCCATTCATCGAGGGACTCACCACCGCATGAAGCTGCGTGTCCGCACGCAGTGTATGACGTAGGCGTGTATGGGTAAGCCGCATTTGCGAGTTCGCGCCGGTCGTCGTGGCATTTCGCCGGAATCCGCCGTCGACAAACTCGATCCTGGCAAAACCGGACCGGGTAGTCAGCTCGAAACTGGTCTATGACGATTCCCAACGCGACGAGTTTAATTGGAGGTTGGGCCCGGTGCCTACGAGCTGGCAGGCGCGACTGCGCTGCAAAGTTCGATGCATTTGAAAGTACAAGTATGAGGACAAGTAAGAAGGAAACATATCGTCGCATATCAATGAGGGGTCGATTACTGTCATTATTCATCGATTTTCCAGCTTTCCATCTCCAGTGCCTGTCTCGTAAGGTCTGAACCATCCAGGAATTGCGCGATTGCCGTCGGCGCCAAGAATCGGTGATTCAATCACGCCGGCGGTCTCGAGTCCAAGCGACTTTGCGCACATCGATATCTCAGAAACGACGCGCTGCTGAGCCACTGGATCGCGCACTATACCGCCTTTGCCTACCTCGTGGCGTCCTACTTCGAATTGAGGTTTGATGAGCGTCACGATTGAAGCTGCAGCGGTTGTAAGCGGGACTACCGCGGAAGTATCAATGTCAATGAGATGAATGAAACGTCGGCAACGGCTATGTCAAAGGGCTGTGCGAAATCACTCGGATCGAGATAGCGGGCATTCACCTTTTCTCTCACCTCGACTCGAGGGTCGTTGCGTAACTTCCATTCGAGCTGCCCGTGGCCCACGTCAGCTGCAACGACCCGCGCCCCACGCTGAAGCAGGCAGTCTGTAAAACCACCCGTACTTGCACCTACGTCAAGGCAGTGGCAGCTGGTTACGACGATTCCAGAAGTGGTCCAGGGCCGCCGCGAGCTTTATTCCGCCTCGACTGACAAACGGGGGAGGCTGCTTAATCGATAACGGAGCATCGAGCAGTATGGACTCACCGGCTTTTCGATCCTCTGATTCCCGCCCGAGACTTCGCCCGCAAGGATCATCGCCTGCGCCTTTGAACGCGTTTCGGCAAGTCCTCGATCTACAGCAACTTGTCGGCCCTTTCCTTTTCACTCAAGGCTACCCTCTCTCAGACGTCAAGCGCGTAGGAACGGATTGAACTGCTTCTCCTGGCCAATCGTGGTGGCTGGTCCGTGTCCGGGGATGACCACGGTTTCTTCTGGCAGTGTCATCAGCTTACCCTTGAGCGAATCCATGGTTTCACTGAGCGATCCACCCCACAGGTCGGTGCGACCAATGCTTCCCAGGAAAAGAGTGTCACCGGCGAAGAGACTTCCCTCGTCCTGATAAAGCATATGCTCCCGGGCGTGTGTCCCGGCGTGTGATAGACCTTCATCACTTTATTTCTCCGCGGCCAAGCTCATCTCCCTCAGAGAAGGTGACCCGTCGATCTCAGTCGCGTCCGGTGGGTAATTCCGAGAAGCCGCGCCTGCATCGGTAACGCCTCATAGAGGAACAGGTCGCGCTCGTGCAGATAAACCGGTGCGGCCGTAGCTTCCTTGATTTCTTTGAAGCCGCCCACGTGATCGATATGACCGTGCGTAGCAATGATGTATTTCGCCGTCAGCTTATGACGCCCAGGCGAGCGATGATTGCTGGAACATCGTCTCCGGGATCGATGATGATCGCTTCCCGGGTTTGTTCTGAGCCCAGGATCGTGCAGTTGCACTCCAGCATACCAACTGGAAAAGTCTCGACTATCATAGATTTCGAGACCACCCTTCTCCCACTTGTTTGTTTCGCAGCTCGAATGATTGCATCGATCACTCGCTGACATTGCAGGCCGTCATGCAAAAGTTGCGGCGCCGGTTACCGTTGTTGTTCCCTTGCTCGAGAGCGTCGATTGTCGCCCTGGCCAGATGATAGAACGACCGGCCCCAGATATTCTGAGTAATTACAGAGTTGCTGATTGCGGGGTCCGGAACTGAGAGGTCCTCGAAGACGCCATTGAAGCCCGTAGCTGCGAGGAGCTTTTCGTCTCCCTCAAGGATTATCGTTCCCTTCTCGCCAACAAGCGTCAGCTGATTTGTACCACCGCCGCTTCCGTAGACTGGCGGAGAGTCACGCTACCGAAGGCGTCCGAATCGCTGAAGCGAAACAGAAACGAACAGTAGTCATCGGTTTCCACCCTGCGCGGCTGATTTGTTTCCGGATCGGTGCGCATAGGGACTACAGTGGACACAATACTCGTCACGCTCTCGATATTTCCAAAACAGCCAGCGCAGAGTGTCGATCGCGTGTGATCCGGAGCGCGCCAAGCAGTCCGCCGCCAGCGCTTTTCTGCGCCCACCAGTTCCACGGACGAAGAGCGGAATGTCGAAAGCCCGAGGCCATGATGAATGAAACGTGATAGAGCTTTCCATGAATCCGTCATCGACAAGCTGCTTCAACCTCCTGCGCGTCGGATTGAAACGAAGCTCGTGATCGATAATTGCCAGGTTGATGCGGATGCTCTGATGCTGCAAGTGTCATCTCCCCGCGCTTCGCGTGCGTTCATGGCCATCGGTTTTTCGCAGATGACATATGCTTTCCTGCGGCGAGCGCCGCCATCGTCGCAGGGTGATGAAACATTCCGGAGGTGCGCAGACCACGACCAGGTTCACATCGTCCGGGGAGATGATCTCCCTGAAATCCCCGGAAGTGCGGTATGCCGAGTTCAGAAGCCGTTTTTCGTGCGTTCTCAATCTTGCCGCTTGCAACGCCGACAATCCTGGCCGCCTCGATCAGGCTGGAACGCCAGGTGCCTGTGTTGTCGCGATGCGAAGCCTGTCCCGATCAATCCTATTCCGACGCTCATTCAATGGTCCTTCTTTAAGCTGGGATAAATCCGAACACCTTCGCAAAGAACGCAAGTTCATCTTCGAGGAGCTCGTTTGATATTAGCTGCCTGACGGAAGCCGTGCTGTTCACCGACGAACGTTACGTATTCTACGGTGATGCCTTTCGCCCTTAGTGCGGCAACCATTCGTTCTGCCTGATCAGGAGGAACAATCCTGTCATCCAGGCCCTGGAAGAATATCACCGGTGCACTCAATCGCTCGGCGAAATGTATTGGCGATCGTTCGTAGTAGATGTCTCTTACATTCCCGGATAAAGGTCCAATCAGGCCGATCCAGATAACGTGACTCGAACTTGTGAGTATCCTTCGCAAGCGCTTCGCAGTCGCTCACACCATAGTGGCTTGCGCCAGCTTTGAAGACATTCCTGAATGTCAGCGCGCATAGCGTCTGTGAATCCCACCCGCGCTGCCGCCCGTAATCGCGAGTCGTTCGCCGTCCACGCGTCTCTGACGAACAAGGGTAGGAGCGCTCCGTTCACACAATCATCAACATCAACTATCCCCCAGTTGCCATCAAGTGCCTCTCGATATCTGCGACCGTAGCCAGTGCTGCCGCGATAGTTCACGTCAAGCACCCCGATCCCGCGGGTTGTCCAGAACTGCGTCCCGAGGCTGTACGCGGCACTCGCGGCTGCAGTCGGCCCGCCGTGACTCATCACAACGAGAGGCGGGAGTTCTCCCACAGGCGCGTCAAAGGCTGCATTCTTTGGTGCGTAGAAAAAAGCGTAGGCAGTTTCACCGTTTGTTGTTTCGAATGCTATCTGTTCGGCTTCTGAAGTGTCGTCGGGATCAATATCAATCGTGCTCGAGCGCTTGATGGTTTCGTGTTTCGCCGAATCAAGGTCGAGTCTGATTACACTGGCGTGATCGGTGGACGACGACGCAACAAACAAGGCATGACGCGAATTTGCGCGAATGCTTCCAATCGCGGTGAAGGGAGTCTCGAGTTCCCTTTAGCTGTTTTGTATTTCGATCGTAGATGCACAGTGCATCCACAGCGCGCCGCGTCACAGTGCACACAATCCGATCAATGCCTGAGAACGCATAGGTTCGCATTCCGAATACCCACTGCGGTCGCCCGAATTCAGCTCCTCGATCTGGCAAAGGGCTTCGACGCGTCCATCACGCCACTGATAGAGGTTCCACCATCCAGACCGGTCGGAAACGAAATGGAGAATTCCTTCAGGCGACCATTCCGGATGGAAAATTGATTCCTGTGATCCACCCGCGATTGTGCGACGCTCAGCAAGCGAGCCATCGGCATTGATTTCAGCTACACACAACTCCGTCCCGTCCCATGGCATGTTTAGGGTGTTGCCACTCAGCATCATGCCAATTGACGGCCATCAGGACTCAGTCTCGGCGAAGAATAGAAATCGCTGCCAGATATGAGAATCTGCGCTTCGTGTGCGCCCGCGTTGTCAATCGCAACAATCTTGTTTGTTGGCCGCGTTTGTTGGCCCGTTTGTTGGCCCGTTTGTTGGTTCGCTGTCGGCCTCGGTGTGGTCTTCTCGCACGCAGATCAAACGCTCGCGCACATCATCGAAGATCATATCAGCGTAACGTTGATCGCCTTGGTGGGTCAGTGCTTGCGGCTGGCCCTCGCGCCGAGTGATGTAGAGTCTCTGATCGCTGAAGTTCGAGAAGACTGTTCGGCCATTGTCCACCGAGTAGGCGCCCTCCACCATATCTCATGTGCGCGAGTGCGCGCGCTCATCTCAGTGGGCAGTACCTCCTCCTCAATGCCCGCTGGCGATCGCTCTTGACAATTGCATACCGGCCGCGCTCAGCCGGACGCATCTCGATCCAATAGATGTCCTCACCATCGATCGAGACGCCTTGTGAGTCCGATAGCGCCCTGTACTATCAGGTCCGCAGTGATCGGCGACTTCCATGTGCCGTAAGGTGCAATAGTCTTTGAAGACATCGGGAAAAGCTTAGCAGGATATGGGTGGTCGTCGATCGCTCCAGGGCCTCGCCTCTTCGAGCTGTCGCGCGAGCTGGAACAACGTTGCTTCGTCGCCGAATCGCGCGACAAAGTGCGATCCAATCGGCAAGCCTTCGGTGTTCCAGTAGAAGCGGAACCGACATTGCCGGCTGGCCGGTAGCATTGAATAGAGGTGTAAAGGGGGCAGAACTCAGCTGCTTTTCTGAGCCCAGAGATCGGATCCTCGTCCGTCGGGTCGAAGGATCCCAGTGGCAGCGGTGGCAACCCAAGTGTGGGTGTCAACAAGATGTCGAACTTTTCGTAAAGGGCCGCGACACGGCGCGAGTACACCTGAAGGACCTGGACTGCCAGTAGATAATCCGGCGCTGACTTGCGTCGACCCATCGAAACAAGGACTTCTGTCTGCGGTTCGAGCTCGCCGGGCTCCGGCTTCCGTGCGACCGCAAATGACATAGCGTCGATAAGCCACGCGTTGCCGGCAGACCAAATCGTACTGAATGATTTACCCAGCATCTGTCCATTAACTTGAATTGCAGTTTCGTCGATGTGGATGTCCCAGTTGCTCACACAGCTTCGCAGCATCTCGCGCTGCATCGATGCAGTCGGAATGTACGGCGCTTCCGCCCGGCGGGGTCGTCACGAGGCCTATGCGGAGCCTGCCAGGCGAGGCTCCCACTTCCTTTGCAAACGGTCTCGCGGGTATCGGTGCCGGATAGGGATCTCCGGGCGACGCACCACAAGTAGCATCAAGCAGGGCCGCGCTGTCTCTGACGCTTCTACTTACTACGTGTTCAGCAACAAGTCCGCTGAAGACATCACCAAAATCCGGGCCCAATGGATTGCGTGCGCGAGTTGGCTTCAATCCAAAAGATGCCGCAGCAGGACGCTGGGAATGCGGATGGACCCTCCTCCGTCATTCGCATGCGCCGCGGGCACCATCCTTGAAGCCACGGCTGCGGCAGATCCGCCACTTGAACCACCGGGAGTTCTCGATGGGTCCCAGGGGTTCTTTGTCGCTCCGTGAAGTTGAGGCTCGGTCGTTGGTTGTATCCCGAGCTCAGGAGTGTTTGTCTTGCCGACTACAATCAGGCCCGCACGCTTATAACGACTCACAATCTCGCTGTCGTGATTGGGCACGAAGTCTTTGAGATACCTCGAACCTGAAGTCATTGGAACGCCCTCGAAGGCCGCCTGCAGGTCCTTGAGAAGGAACGGAACGCCCTTGAACGGGCCATCCGGTATTGTGGCCTGTGCCGTGCGACGCGCGAGATCGAACATTGGCGTGATGACAGCATTCAATAGTCCGTTGACGCGTTCGATTCGTTCGATTGCAGCATCGACAAGCTCGAGTGGCGTCACTTCCCGGCTTTGAACAAGCTCGGCGCAGAGCGACAGCGTCGAGATTGCTCGTCTGATCGGCAATGGAAGTGTTAGGCATATAGATTGACTCCTGCGGGCAGGTGATCAGATCCGGCATTATTGCGACTCGGCGCGCTATAATCAATCTCAATGGACGCAATGACTGAGCTGCGGCGTGAATACCGCTCCAAACCGCTTGATGAAGAGTCACTGGACTGCTGATCCGATCGAGCAGTTTAAAGGTGTGGTTTGAGGAAGCACGTAAGGCCGGCGAGCTCGATCCCGATGCAATGACGCTGGCGACAGCTACGCGCAGTGGGCGAGGTTTCTGCGCGGATCGTTCTGCTTCGTGGCCTGAGTGAACGAGGCCTTGTCTTTTCAGCAACTACGACAGCCGCAAGGGCCGCGAGATCAACGAAAACTCGCGAGTGGCTCTTGTTTTCTATTGGGCTATGCTGAATCGACAGGTCAGAGTGGAAGGACGCGTACAAATGGTAGAGACATACGAAAGCGAAGCCTACTTCAAGACGCGACCACGAGGGAGTCAGATCGGAGCGTGGGCATCTCCACAGAGCCGCGAAATCACGGGATCGCTATGAACTCGAAGCGAAGGTTGGCGATCTTGAGAAGCAATTCGCAAATCGTGAAGTTCCACTTCCACCAAACTGGGGTGGATTCCGCGTCGTTCCCGATTCAATCGAGTTTTGGCAGGGAAGAGAGAGTCGCCTTCACGATCGCATCGTTTACAGAAACGCGAACGATGGTTCCTGGAAGACAGTCCGCCTGGCTCCATAAATGAGTGCGCTCACTTCTCGCTTTATCCCGGCGTCGGCCCGTTCCAGTCCTGCCTTTGCCAGCTTCGATTCGGGACGGATCTTCAGCGCAGCATCAAAATCCTTTGCGAGCTTCCGCATAATCACCCTGGCTCAACCACGCCTCTGCGATTCGCAGATGGCCATTCAGTGCCTTCAACTGCGTAACCTGCTCAGATAACGTGGCGTGATCAGGTGCTTGAGCATTCGCTTTCAAGTAATCCTCGTAGATCTTGATCGCATCAGCATATTGCTCGGCCTCTTCAGCTTTGCGCGCCTAGCCAGCGCGGTCATCAGTTTGCGGCGTAGCAGTAGGACCTGGCGTTGGTGCAGACGCGGGTGCACTTCCGGGTGCACTCATTTGACGCCAGACAAAGTATCCAGCAACTACGAGAATGAGAATCGCGAAGATCGCGCCAATGACTAACGGAACCACCGGCCGGCTGGTGGGCATGACGTTAGTGACTGCGGCTGGAGGCGCAGTCGAGCGCCCCGGAACTAAGGGCCTCAGTCAAACGCTCAGTTTCCTGCGTTGGGCGAGGCCGAGGGATCACTTCGGTCTCTTGACTGATTTCTCCCGGCAGCTCCCGGCTCTTCCAGGGCGTTGAGCCACTCCGCGGCTGTTTGAAACCGCTTTGACGGCTCCTTCCAAGCGCTCGCATGATTTGTGACGTAATGCGGACAGGCAAATCCGGGCTGCAGCTCGGCTGAGCGGCCGAGGTGCCAGTTCAGTGTGACCTCGCATTACGCCGTATTCGAACCGCTTTCCGTAGCCGAAAACTGGCAGTTTCCCGCTCAGCGCTTCATAAAAACGTAATGCCAAGACTGTAGATGTCCGATCGCGCGTCTACGATTTCACCCCGAATCTGCTCCGGTGACATGTACTCGGCAGTCCCGGGATTGAATCCGGTCCGGCGTCATTCCGCTTTCTCCCGCCAGCTTTACGATTCCAAAGTCCGTCAGCTTCAATCTGCCGAGTCCATCGATCAAAAGATTTGCGTGGCTTGATGTCGCGATGAATGACTCCCGAAAAGTTTGTTCCCCGGCCTCGTCAACATATTCAAAATTGTGAGCGTAGGTCAGTGCTGAGAGCGCCTGGCGCAGCAGGGATACCGCGTGATCCACCGGGAGTGCGCCACGGCGGCTTATGAGATCGCGCAGGGTCATTCCGTCAACGAACTCCATCACGAGGTAGTAGTTTTCCTCAGCGGCAAAGAACTCGTAGACGCGAACTATGTTGGGATGATCGAGCTGCGACTGGACGTATGCTTCTCGAACAAAACGAGCCTTCAGATGATCACGGCTGGCTGGCGGAAATGCGGAGAGCAGGATTGCTTTGACTACAACCTCTGCGTGGGAGGTTTTGATGCCGTCCGCGATAGACCGCACCCATCCCTCCCTGAGCGATCTCAGAGGTTACGAGATAGTTACCGATCTGTCTTCCAATCATTCCTGATGCTGAGACTGGCGAGCTAAACGAGAACTGCAGAGTTCTTCACAGCCGTGATCACTGTCTCAGATGCGCCCGCCGTGCGAAGTTCGTTCAGGGCCGCATCGCGAGGTTTGAACTTGATGCCGTATTTCTTCAAAGCAGCGACGATTCGATCCTCGGGAGCCGAGTTCTGGACGAGCGCGACTACCTCAAGAAAGCCAACGCCCTTCCGCGGCTTCTTCTTAGCCGGCGCGGCAGACTTTGCAGGATTCTTCCTGCTCGCCGTGGCGGCGCCTGTGTCACGCACCGCACCGGTAACTTCGTGCATGAGATCCGGCGAGAAGAGATCATCTGCAACCAGGCCCGCTACTTCGACCAGTCGATCCTCTCCAACTCGCTCCTGCTGTACACCCCAGTCACCAGGTCCACTCCGCTCGACACTCGTCGCGATGACTTCGGAGCCCACGAGCAATCGTACCGATGCGGATGCTTCCGCATTGACGCCACCCTGTTTCTTCACTTCATCAGTCACCGGTGTCGCTCGAGAAGTAATAGTGCCGTCGACTATGATTGCTGCCTCGCGTTTGTTGGTAGTGACCCGAAAGCCGGCCGTGGTGAGACGCTCGCTGAGCGTATTGAGTGCCACGCTCGAAGGCTTGTCAAAATTGCTCTCTCGTACGTCGATAAAGACGCGGACCACTTTCTTCGGTGTCTGCGCGCTGGTCTGAGCGATCACTGTCGATGCGCAGAATGCGATGAGCGGGACAAGAAGGACACGAGGAGCCTGAGATTGCTAACGCGAAAACTTCCCATTCTCTTCATCGGTGCGCGGCCGGATTACGGTTTGACCCAGCGAACGGCATCTCCTTTTTGAACCTCACCCTTTGCTTACGAGCTTTGCCTTCGACGCGCTCTCACGCACATCGACAACTTCGATCGTCGCCTTTGAATCGAGGTCGAATTCTGCGAGACCTTCCTCTTCGGCGGCATCGCCGGCGTTCTGTGCGGCCTCTCGTGCAACCGTATGCACTGTGAATCGATCGCCCGCTTTGATCCCATGGCGTGATCCCAGATTGATGTAGATCGCCTGCGGATCAACTCTCAACACGCGGCCACGCTTGAGGAAAAACGCTGCGAGCCTGGCTGCAAGTCGATCGACAGCCTTTGCAACGAGGTCCTCGTAAACGTTCTTCGCGCCTCCACGCTTGTCAGTCTTGTTGCGCTTTTCACTGATCGTGATCTTGTCGCTGAACAGGATCGCCCTCGTGACGGGATCGACAGCCGCAGCTCCCATCTCGATGGTGTAGGTAATTTCGATTCGGGAAAAGAGATCACGTTCTACTGCACCCACGCGAAGAAGCTCTGGAAAGACGTAGGCATCCGGCGCCTCGGCCAGGTTGCCGGGAAGCTGCCGGACTGTAGGGACCCTTCTTGGAGTCGGCTATCAGCTTACGTGACTTGCTCAACCTGCTCGTCATCAAGAGTGCAACGACCTGCCTGAATCCCTTGGTGTTGTCGAGCGCGATGCGAAGACTCGACGCAAGTGCTTTGGGGTCACCCTTGTAGTCCTCAGAGCCGGCCAATGTGATCCTGAAATAGCGGACACCAATCGTAGGCGCTTCCGGATTCGGGCGTCTGAGCACTCGTCGCGGCTATCGCCACAAGCATCCAGGCCGAACACCGCCATCATCCGACGCATTATTATTGTCACAAGGTGATTTCTACCAGTCAGTGGGAATCTCATCTTCGCTCGTTACAACCTTCGGCTGGTACTTTGGATCGCTGAGGTCAACGCCACCGATCTTCGCAAGATGATTTGCGACCGACGTGAGGGTGTCGCGGCGTGTTGTGGACCTTCAGTCAGGACTTCGCTCAATCCGTCGACGCCATCCTTCAACCGTTTAGGCTGAGTTGACGCGAGGCTGAGCGGGCTGTTCTTCGAGTTCGCTGCAGCGGATTCAGCACGCGGCTTTAGGATCCCTGTGCGCCTTCAACCGCTTCTTTCTCCTGTTTTGCTGCGCCCCACAGCAATCGCGACAGCTTGCCGTAATTCTCTCTTTGTCCTTCGGACTCAATTCCTTTTCGCGCTTTTCCTGATCAGCGATTTCTTCATCCACCATCGCCCGCTTTTTCTGCGCGCTGCTGCTCATCGGCCTTCATTTGTCTGTCGACTTCCGCGCCCGTTTTGTCGTCATAGGTACCGCTGTTCGCGATTTCGATGTGCATGCTCAGCTGCTATGGTAAGGCACCGGATTTTGATTCCGGCATTCGTGAGGTTCGATCCCCTACCTCCCCAGCCATATTCTGCGGCCGCCGTGCACGCTTGCGTCCGCGCCGGCGCGCGCGTCGCTCCGCGAGCGACCGGTGCCGCATGGCTTTTGAGCGCATGCGAGTGTTCACCGGCAACGCGAATCCCAAGCTCGCGGAAGCGGTCGTGCCGACACATGAACATCAGCCTCGGTCGCTGCATCGTCGGCCGCTTCTCGCGACGGCGAGGTGATGGTCGAGCTGCTGGAGAACGTGCGCGGCCGCGACGTCTTCATGCTGCAGTCGACGTGCGCGCCGACCAACGACAACCTGATGGAGATCATGGTGATGGTCGATGCGCTGAAGCGCGCGTCCGGCCGGCCGAATCACCGCGGCGATCCCGTACTTCGGCTACGCGCGGCAGGACCGCCGGCCGCGCTCGGCGCGCGTGGCGATCACCGGCGAAGGTCGTCGCCGACATGCTGACGACCGTCGGCGTGCATCGCGTGATGGTGATGGACCTGCACGCCGACCAGATCCAGGGCTTCTTCAACATCCCGGTCGACAACATCTACGCGACGCCGATCCTGCTGGGCGACCTGTGGAAGCACGAACTACGAGGATCTGCTCGTCGTGTCGCCGGACGTCGGCGGCGTCGTGCGCGCGCGCGCGATCGCGAAGCGGCTCGACTCCGACCTCGCGATCATCGACAAGCGGCGGCCGAAGGCGAATGTCGCCGAAGTCATGAACATCATCGGCGACGTCGAAGGCCGCACGTGCGTGATCATGGACGACATCGTCGACACCGCGAACACGCTGTGCAAGGCGGCCACCGCACTCAAGGAGAACGGCGCGCGCAAGGTCGTCGCCTATTGCACGCATCCCGGTCCTGTCCGGGCGGCGCGGTGGCCCGGATCGCCGAGTCAGAGCTCGACGAGATGGTCGTGACCGACACGATTCCGCTGCTCCGAGGGAGCGCGCGCTGCGAACGCGCATCCGCGCAGCTGTCCTGCGCGCAAGCTGCTCGCCGAGACGATGACCGCGCATCTCCAACGAAGAGTCGGTGAGCTCGCTGTTCACCGAATAGCAATTGCGGCTTGTGCGTGCACGCGTCATTCAGGTTATAATTCAAGGCTTTCCCGCGCGTCTACCGTCGCGCAAGCGGTCGGGTGTCGCCACCAGCGGACGACCGAGCCGAGCGCCGAACGCCGATCCGGAAGGCCGCAGACACCGGAGCTTCATGCATGCAACATCGAATTCACCGCGTTTCCGCGCGCAACCGGAAAGGCCGCGGCGCGAGCCGCCGGCTGCGCCGGAGCGGGCAAGCGCCCGGGCATCGTGTACGGCGGCGCCGCAATCCGCAGCCGATCGAGCTCGATCACAACGCGCTCATCCACGCGCTGCAGAAGGAAGCGTTCCATTCGTCGATCCTGACGATGAAGCTCGACGGCGCGAGCACGCAACGCGTGCTGCTGCGCGACGTGCAGATGCACCCGTTCCGCAACGAAGTGCTGCACGTCGATTTCCAGCGCGTCGACGAGAACCGCAAGATCCACATCAAAGTGCCGCTGCACTTCATGCAACGCCGAGATCTCGCCGGCGGCGCAAGATCGACCGACGCGATCATTCAGCCACGTGCTGACCGAAGCTCGACGTCTCGTGCCTGCCCGAAGGATCTGCCGGCATTCATCGAGGTCGATCTGTCCGACGCTCGCCGTCGGACAGTCGATCCACGTGTCCGATCTGACCATGCCGCCGGGCGTGACCGCCGTGACGCGCGGCACGACCGAGCCCATGGTGGTCGCGACACGGCGATCGTGCCGCGCGTGTGCACGTCGAGATCGAAGAAGTCGCCGCGCAGCGGCTGAAGCTGGCGACCAGCCGCGGTGGCAGGCGACCGGCTGAAGCCGGCAAGGCTGGCGACGACAAGCGGCACGAAAAGGGCGCGCGAGAAGAGCGGCGGACAAAGGGCGCCGAAAAGCATCGGGCAAAGAAGGACGACGAAGAAGTAGGCGATCGCTCGCGCTTCGACAGAGGCCCGCCCGCTGCTCCCGGCGGGCCTTTTGTTGCAGCCGGTCATCAATACATGGCGCGACCGCGATCCACTGCGCTTGATCGTCGGGCTCGGCAATCCGGGCCGCGAGTACGCGAGCGACGCGGCACAACGCCGGCGTTCTGGTTCGCCGAGCGGCTCGGCAGGACGCCGTCGGCGCGCCTTCGGCATGCAGGCGAAATTTCACGCAGCGCGTGGCGCGCAGGCACGGCGAACCGCGCCTCGTGATGCCTGCAGAACGTTCATGAATCGTAGTCGGGCTCGCAGTGTGGCGCGCTCGCGCGCTTCTACCGGATCGCGCCCGACGGAGATCCTGGTCGCGCACGACGAGCTCGACCTGAAGCCCGGCGATGCGATCATGAAGCTCAGAGCTGGCGGCGGCGCCGGCCACAACGGACTGAAGGACATTGCCGCAGCTGACTCGGCACGGCGACTTCTGGCGCCTGCGCATCGGCATCGGCCATCCGCGCGATCGGCGAGCTTCCGAGCAGGAGGTCGTCGGACTACGTTCTGCAGCCGCCGCGCCGGCGAAGAGCGAGCGGCGATCGACGATGCGCTCGCGCGTGCGCTGCGAGGTCTGGCCCGGCGTCGCGGCCGGCGACATCGGAAGCGCGCGATGCACGAACTGCACACGCAGCTGCCGGAGAGGATCCACGAGCGACGAAGGCAACTTCATGAGCCTCAAATGCGGCATCGTCGGGCTTGCCCAACGTCGGCAAGTCGACGCTCTTCAACGCGCTGACCAAGGCGGGCATCGCGGCCGAGAACTATCCGTTCTGCACCATCGAGCCCAACGTCGGCATCGTCGAGTGCCCGATCCGCGGCTCGCGCGCGCTCGCCGCGATCGCGCGTCCGGAACGCGTGCTGCCGGCGATCGTCGAGTTCGTCGACATCGCCGGGTCTGGTCGCCGGGCGCGTCGAAGGGCGAGGGCCTGGGCAACCAGTTCCTCGCGAACATCCGCGAGACCGACGCGATCGCGCACGTCGTCGCGCTGCTTCGAGGACGACAACGTCGTGCACGTCGCGGGCAAGATCGATCCGGTCTCCGACATCGAGACGATCAACACCGAGCTGGCGCTCGCCGACCTCGCCACCGGTGGACAAGCAGCTCGCGAAGCATACGCAAAGGCCGCGCGCGCCGGCGGCGACAAGGAGGCGCAGCGGCTCGTCGCGGTCGCTCGAGAAAGTCGCGACCGCGCTCGAACGAGGCGCAGGCCGGCGCGCTCCGTCGATCTCTACGCCGAGGAGCGCGCGGTGCTGCAGCCGTTCTTCCTGCTGACGATGAAGCCGACGATGTACGTCGCCAACGTCGCGCGAGCACGGCTTCGACGACAATCCGCTGCTCGCTGCGCGTCGAGATGCGCACGCGCGCGAAGGCGCGCCGGTCGTCGCCGATCATGCGCGGCGCTCGAAGCGCGAGATCGCCGACCTCGACGGCGACGACAAGCTGATGTTTCTCGCCGACATGGGGCTGACGAAGCCGGGCCTCGACCGCGCTGATCCACGCCGGCTACAAGCTGCTCGGGCCTCGAGACCTACTTCACCGCGGGGCCGAAGGAAGTGCGCGCGTGGACGATCCACGCACGGCGACACCGCGCCGCAGGCCGCCGGCGTGATCCACACCGATTTCGAGAAGGGCTTCATCCGCGCCGGAGGTGATCGCCTACGCCGACTTCATCGCCTGCAAGGGCGAGCAGGGCGCCAAGGAAGCGCGGCAAAGATGCGCCTCGAAGGCAAGGAATACGTCGTGCAGCGACGGCGACGTCATGCATTTCCGGTTCAATGTCCAGCTGCGCGTGATCGTGCGTCCAGGCGACGTTGTCGTGGCGTTCGCCTCACGCGGGGTCGCGCTCATTCGCGCTCACTGGCTTGCGCTCGCGGATGCGCGCAGGCATGGGCCAGCTCGGCCTCGGTGCTGCCCGAGCGTCGCCGCTCGAAGTGCGATCTGCGGTCGGCAGCATGCGCGACCGACGCGACTGGCCAACGCTGGTCGCAGTTGCGCGGTGCGAGAATCCGCCAATGCCACCGACGCTGAATGCCCGTCGCCGTCGACGCGCTCGGCATCTGCGCCGACGACGGACCGCGGTACACCCAGAATAGCGCCGCATGTTGCCGACGCCTTGATCGGTTGCCTGCGACGCGCGAGCAACCGGCGCCGTGCCGCAAGGTCGTCGCACTTCGGCGCGCGCTGCGCTCGCGGTGACCGTCGCCTCGCGGTACGCGCTCAGACCGGCGAATGCGCCGAACGCCAATACGCGTCATGCGGCTGCTGCCGCTTCACGCGTCGCGGCGATATCCCGCGCCGGCACTCTCGCCGCCGACGTACGGGCGATGACGCAAGACGCTGCCGAAGTTCACCAGATGAAGGTTCGGGCAACGATTTCGTCGTGCATCGACGGCATCGCGCAACGCAGATCGAGCTCGCAGCCGACGCAGATTCAGCGCGCTCGCCGACCGGCATTTCGGCGTGGGCTGCGACCAGGCCTGCTCGTCGTCGAAGCGCCGGCGCGTGCCGACGTCGACTTTCCGCTACCGGATCTTCAACGCCGACGGCGGCGAGGTCGAGCAATGCGGCAACGGTGCGCGCTGCTTCGTGCAGTTTCGTCCGCGATCGAGGGCTTGACCGCGAAACGCCGATCCGGTCGAGACGGCAGGGCGGCATCATCGAGCCCCGGCTCGAGGACGACGGGCAGGTTACGGTCGACATGGGCGACCCCGCGTTTCGCGCCCGGGGAGATTCCTTTTGCTGGACGGCAGCAGCGCCGTCGTTCAGCCGCTCGAGGTCGACGGCACGTCCGTGCTCAGTGATCGGTCGCTGTCGATGGGCAATCCGCACGCGGTCCAGGTCGTGGACGACGTCGACGACGCGCCGGTCGCGACGCAGGGCCGCGCATCGAGCGCCACTCCGCGATTTCCGAGCGGGGTCAACGCGGGCTACATGCAGAGTCGTCGATCGCGCTAACATTCGCCTGCGGGTCTGGGAGCGGGCGCGGGCGAGACGCTGGCGTGCGGCACCGGCGCCTGCGTGCCGTGGTGGTCGGCATCCGGCGCCGGGCTGCTCGATTCGACAGTGCGGCGTCGACAACGCGTGGCGGCGCGCTGGTCGATCGCGTGGCGGGGGCGACGGCGCCGGTATGTCGATGACCGGACCGGCGGCGACGGTTTTCGAGGGCGAGTGGCGATGATAAGCGTGACGACGAGTGACGGCGACGGTGAGCGACGGCGGTGAGCGAAGCGAGCGCGATGACGCATCAGAGAAGGGAGACGGCATGGACGCGAACGGCGTTGCGCGAGTATCTGAAGCAGCACCCGGAGTTCTTCGCGGAGTACGCCGATCGTCGCTCGCTGAAATCTATCGTTCCGCATCCGCATGGCGGCCACGCGATCCCGATCGCCGAGCGTCAGATCGTCACGCTTGCGCGAGAGAAGAACGGCCAGCTCGAAGCAAGCTGCGGGAATTGATCCAGTTCGGCGGCGAGAACGACAGCATCAGCGAAAAGCTGCACCGCTCGACGCTCGCGCTGTTCTCCGCGCGCGGATCTCGAAACCACGCTCGGCGTGCTCTCATCACAGCCTGCAAGGACGACTTCCACGTTCCGTCGCGGCGCCTGCGCCTGTGGGGAAGGTGCCCGAACAGTCGTACCTGCCGGAGCTCGCCGGCGACCAGCCAGGAGTTGCGCGATTACGCCGGCCAGCTGGACGGCCCGTATTGCGGACTCTGCACGCGCCGTTCGAATCGCGCGGATTGGTTCGACGGCGCGCCATGCTTGCACGTCGTTTGCACTTCCTGCCGCTGCGCACGCACCAGACGTTCGGATTGCTCGGCGCTCGGCAGCCGATGATCCGGCAGCGCTTCCACGCCGGGATGGGGACGATGTATCTGACGCGGCTGTCCGAGCTCGCGAAGCGTCGCGACCGCGCCGCTTTCCTGCCGCAGTAGTAGCGCGCCTCCAAGGTCGATGCGAGCCTTCGCCGAAGCGCCGAATGAACGCGCCGGTGCGCGTGCGACGCGCACCTGCTCGAGGTCGTACGCAGCGTTATCTCGACGACGGCCGGCGCACACGCGCGACGCGTACTCTGCGCGACGTCGCGACGCTCACGCGCTCGCCGGAGAAGTGCCGCTCGCCGGCTCTATCCGGCGCCGATCTGCGGCGCTTTTCTCGCCACGCTGCACGGACGCGGATTGTCGGGGCGAAGCCTCGCGCGAATGCTCATCGGGCTGGAGCGCGTTTTCACGTTTTGCCATGGATCGCGACCGCTTCGTTCACAGGACGAATCCCTGCGCGCGGGCTCAAGGCGCCGAAGGCGCAGGCGCGGCTGCCCATCGGCGCTGTCGCCCGACTGAGGCGGTGCAACTGGTGGCGATCGAGGACGACGACGCGCTTGCGCTTGCGCGATCGGGCGCTTGCTCGAGCTGGCGTATTCCTCGGGGCTGCGCGTCGCCGAGCTTCCGGGCATCGAATCTTTCGATCGCTCGATCGTCTCGCGGCGAGGTGCGCGTCTGGGGCAAGGGATCGAAAGAGCGCATCGTTCCGGTCGGCGCGCCGGCGCGGCGCTGCGCTGCGAAGCGTGGCTCGCGAGGCGCGTTTCGCTGCCGGTTCGCGATGCGGAGGCGCTTTTCGTGAGCCGCACCGGTCGACGCGACTCGCGCCGCGCGCCGATCCAGCAGCGTCTCGCGGCCTGGGCGATCAAGCGCGGGTTGAGCCGTCACGTGCATCCGCACATGCTGCGCCACTCGTTCGCGTCGCATTTGCTGCAGTCCTCAGGAGACTCTGCGCGCGGTGCAGGAATTGCTCGGGCACGCGAGCATCGCCAGCACGCAGGTCTACGCGCACCTCGACTTCCAGCACCTGGCGAAGGTTTACGACGAGGCGCATCCGCGCGCGAAAAAGCGGCCCGCTCGTCAAGGCGCCGAAAAGCGCCAGTAGCGCGGGCTCAGTCGACGATCTGGACGACTCCGGGCAGCCACGGCATGTCGGTGACGCCGGGATCGACGCCCGCCTGCTTGCATCAGCGTCGTCAACTGCCCGCGGTGATGCGTCCCGTGGTTGAACATGATGCACTGCGGCGATAGGCCGCCGGCAAGCGTCGCGTCTGCGCCGTCTACCTTGCTCGCGTATTCGATCGGCGATTCCAGCCATTCGGGCGTGACATTGCCTGCCCATTGCAGCATCGCCGTGATCGGTGCTCGCTGCCGCTCGCGGCGCAAATCGTCGAAGTTCGCGGAACATGTCGGCGCCGAACGCCGGGTGATGCGCAAGCGGGACCGCACGAAGCGTCCGAGCCACATCCGGTCCCCCAGAGCAGGTGGTTGAGCGTGCGCGTGAATCGATCCGAAGAACGCGCCGCGATCGCGCGTGCGCTCCTCGTCGGGCAATTGCGCGCACACCGCATACAGCCGCTCGTTCATCCAGGCGGTTGTATCGCGCCATCAGCTGGCAATATTCGCGGGAGATCACTCGGACAGTAGCCGGTGCGCGGCGACTTGCGGATACGAGGCTCACTGACCGTTGAAGCACGTCGACCGCGATTGTACCGGATGGACGTGGGCGGCCGTGCGCCCGCCGCCGGTCAAAAACGGGGCGCTAGCAGGCGCCCTGAAAAGCCACTGAGGAGAAACTCGAGCGTAAGCTGCGCTTACCTACTCCACGCGCTCGCCGTGAAGACTTATGTCGAGACCCTCGCGCTCCTCTTCCTCGGAAACGCGCAGGCCGATGACCATATCGATGACCTTGAGGATGATGAAGCTGCCGACGCCGCTGTACACCAGGGTCGTCAGCAGACCGCGCTCGAGCTGCACCAGCGAAGTCGGCGTCCGCGCCGCTGATGTCCCTGACGTTGAAGACGCCGGTCAGCAGCGCGCCGACGATACCGCCGATGCAGTGCACGCCGAACGCATCGAGCGAATCGTCGTAGCCGAAGCATCCGCTTGACGCGTCGTCGCCGCGAAGAAGCAGAGCGACGCCTGCGGCGATGCCGATGACGAACGCGCCGCGTGACGCCGACGAAGCCCGACGCCGGCGTGATCGCGACCAGGCCCGCGACGGCGCCCGAGGCGATCCCCAGCACCGACGGCTTGCCCTTGACCATCCACTCGGTGAACATCCACGCCAGCGCGGCGACGGCGGTGGCGAGCTGGCGTCACGACCATCGCCATGCCGGCGCGGCCGTCGGCGGCGACGGCGCGAACCGGCGTTGAAGCCGAACCAGCCCACCCACAGCAGCGACGCGCCGATCAGCGTCAGCGTCAGGTTGTGCGGCGCCATCGCTTCCTTGCCGTAGCCGAGCCGCTTGCCGAGCACGAGCGCGCACACCAGGCCCGCGATACCGGCGTTGATGTGCACGACCGTGCCGCCGGCGAAGTCGAGCACGCCCTGCGCTGCCCAGATAGCCCGGACGGCTCCCACATCATGTGCGCGATCGGCGAGTAGATGAGCAGCGACCACAAGCCCATGAACCACAGCATCGCCGAGAACTTCATCCGGTCGGCGAACGCGCCGCAGATCAGCGCGGGCGTGATGATCGCGAACGTCATCTGGAACGTCATGTAGACCGACTCGGGGATCGTCGTCGCTCGAGGTGCGACACGGTCATCTTGCCGGCCTCCTTCTGGAACAGCATGCCGTTGAGGAACAGCCGGTCGAGGCTGCCGATGAACGAGCTCGCCGGGCATGAACGCGAGGCTGTAGCCGACGATCACCCAGAGCACCGTGACCAGGCAGGTGATCGCGAAGCTCTGCATCAGCGTCGCGAGCACGTTCTTCTTGCGCACCATGCCGCCGTAGAACAGCGCGAGGCCGGGGATCGTCATCATCAGCACGAGCGCGGTCGACGTCAGCATCCACGCCGTGTCGCCGCTGCTGATCTTGTCGACGGCGATCGAGCTGCGGCGTTGGTCGGCGCGGCGGCGCGGCCGCGGCGGCAGCGGCCGCGTCAGCCTTGCGGCGCTCCGCCCGCCGTCGGTCGGTCGGGTGCCGGTGCGGGTGCGCGGGCGCGGGCAGGCGCGGTCGCCGCCGGCGTGCGCGGCGCTTGGTCTGCAGCTTTGTCCTGCGCGCCAGACGGCGTGGATACGCCGAGAGCGCCGATCAGGATGCCAAGCGAGGCGATCAACGCGAGCAATCGCTTCATGGCGTTCCCCTTAGAGCGCATCGCGCGCCGGTTTCGCCGGTCCGGATGCGCACGACCTGTTCGAGGTCGAAGACGAAGATCTTGCCGTCGCCGATCTTGCCGGTGTTGGCGGCCTTCTCGATCGCTTCGATGACGCGATCGAGCATGTCGTCTCTTGATCGCGGCCTCGATCTTTACCTTCGGCAGGAAATCGACGACGTACTCGGCGCCGCGGTAGAGCTCGGTGTGGCCTTTCTGCCGTCCGAAGCCCTTGACCTCGGTCACGGTGATGCCCTGCACGCCGATGGCGGAAAGGGCCTCGCGGACCTCGTCGAGCTTGAACGGCTTGATGATTGCGGTTACCAGTTTCATTTTTCGCCCCTCGATGAGTGCGTGATCTCGCCGATCGTTAAGACGCGGCGATCAGAAGCGTCTTCTGAATGAATACGGTTCCAGTGGACTTGCCGATGTTTTTCGTCCGGCAATGGTGTAACCGAGTCCTTGGCGTTGGTGTCGCTGTAGTACGCGCCGAGCGTTGTACCCGGCGACCAGCCAGGTCACGCCGACCTTCCAGTCGGTGTAGTTCAGAGAATCGCCGTTGTTGAACCCGCCGTTGCTGCCCTTGTACTCCTGCCGACCGACGTGGGCGATTGAGCGTCCAGCTTCGTTGATCGGATAAGTTGGCTGTGCAGATCGAGATACCAGGCTGTTCCTGGAATTGGGGTGCCGAAGGTATCGTCGACGCTGATGCGAGTACTTGAGCGATGCCCATTTCCATGAGCCCGCGATGTAGAGCTCGGTCGTGTCCGGCTTAGTAACGCCGCCAACAGTAGCTTGCCGGGTAGTAGTAATAGAGCACGCCGACGTCAATGCCCCCAGTCGTCGTTGAATGCGTACTTGCAGCCGCCGTAGAAGTCCCATTGCAGGCTGCATCCGTGATTGCAGACGCCGGAGTCGTGGAAGCCAGCTGATGTTCGAGCCCCAGGGTGCCGAGGTAGAAGCCACTGGTGTGGGCAGCGAAATCGAAGCCACCCTGAGAACGCGGGCTTGCGATCGGTCTGGGTCAGGCCCACGCCCGGAAGATGGCTTGGCTGTAGATGCCGAAGTTGCCGGTGATCGGTGTACGGCGCGGTGGGCTGGGCGGGGAAACTCGGCTCTGGCTTGGCACCGGCTGGCGCGGCGCTTGCGCGCTGGGCGCCCGAGACGCCGTGAGGGCGGCGATGAAGAATCTCCGAAGAGCGCGATGAGTGCACGGTATTTGAAGACGCATGAGGAAACTCCTGGGCTGATTGCGAAAAGAATCGTGCAAGCTTCCCGTCAGCACAAGCTGCGCCAAGCGGCAACTTCAATACAACTTTCAAGCCAGTTACGCATGGAGTACTTGGCCCGATCTAGTGCTCGCTGCGCCGCATCCTTTCGAGACCCGCACTGAACGAAGCGGTGCGCGGCCTGATGTGACCTGTGCTCAAACGGGGCGAGCGGCGGCCTGGGCCGCGCTGCGGCGCGGCGTCGAGGCCGGATTTTGCTAGACTCGGCGCGGGCAATCGTTCAAATGACGGAGTGCGAGCGTCATGATCGAAGCAGAGGTTTTTGATCGACATCGGTGCGCGCGTGGCGGCGGCGATGGCATCCAGCGCCAGCCGCGACGCGGGAAAGACGATGCGGGTCTCTGTTGCGCGGCAGCGCTCGGCCGGCTGGACCTGGTGAGCCGCTGAGAGATTCGTTATCGAAGATCCAGGTGGCGTTACTCGCGCTCGCACTCCGCGAGAAGACTCGAGGTGCTCGAGTGATACGCTCTCGCCTGTCGTCAGCAAGCTCGGCTGCCAAGGCCGCGTTGCGCAATGTCGTGCCGGCGCTGGCTAGATCACCCTGAACCTCCCACGACTCCTGCGCGCTGAGAAAGCGTGTATGCATGTAAACCGTTGGCAGTCGCTGCACAGCCGTGCAGCCTCGCGGCTCGACGCGCTCAGTCCCGGATCGGAGGTCGAGGTTCATCCTTGCCGGCAGTGGCTGCCTGGCGTTCAATCTGGTGGTCGATCGCGCGGAGACCGCCGAGGTCAAGGGAGAGCCGCGATCGCAGCGTTCTCGCGCGCCGCCTTGCAAAAACGCGCGATTCGACTTTCCCGCGCGCAGGATTACGGTCAACCCTCGCGCCCGCCGACCTGCCCGAGGAATCGGGCCGGTTCGACCTGCCCATCGCGCTGGGCATCCTCGCCCGCCACCGGGCAGATTCCGGCGGATGCCTGTCGGGCGCTACGAGTTCTGCCGGCGAGCTTGCTTTGACCGGCGCGATCTTCGAGCCGATTCGCGGCGCGCGCTGGCGATGACAGCTGAAGGCGCACGCAGACGACTGGCCGCGCGTTCGTGTTGCCGCGAGGCGAGCGCTGTGGAGGCGGCGCTGGTTCGCGATGCGATCGTTCATGCGGCGAGCTTAAGCCTGCTCGAGGTCTGCGCCCACCTTTGCGGGCGCAGACGCTGCTGCCGCGATGCCGGATTCCGCAGCCGTATCGACGCGTCCCGGACGGGCGAAGCGCCCGACCTGGTCGGATGTGCGCGGCCAGGCTCATTGCGAAGCGCGCGCCTTCGAAGGTCGCCGCCGCGGGCGGGCACGAGCCTGTTGATGCCGGGGCCGCCGGGAACCGGGAAATCGATGCTCGCGCAGCGCGTCCGGGGCTGCTGCCGCCGAGTGTCGGAGGACGAGGCGTCAGTGGAGCCGCTGCGCTGCAGTCGCTGACCGGGCCGCTTCCGGCACGATCGAGGATTGGGGACGCCGCCCGTATCGTGCGCCGTTCATCCACACGGCGTCCGCGGTCGGCGCTCGTCGGCGGCGGAAGCGGACGCGCGAGGCCGGAAGCGAGATCTCGCTGGCGCATCACGGGGTCACTGTTCCTCCGACGAGCTCCCCGGAGTGGGATCGTGGCAAGGTGCTCCGAGTAGCTGGCGCGAGGCCTCGCTGAGTCGGGAAAGGTCGCACATCTCGCGGGCGGCGGGCACGGGCGACCTTTCCGGCAGAGCTTCGGTTCATCGCGGCGATGAATCCACGCCCCTGCGGCTACCTCGGCCATCCGAGCGGCGTGCGCGCCGCATCGCCGGATCAGATCGCGCGCTACCGGGCGCGCATCAGAGCCTTATGGACAGGATCGACCTGCAGATCGGTGCATCGCTGCCCGCCGACGCGCCGCCCACGCGCCACGACGCCGCCGACGGCGAGCCTTCAGACGGTGCGAGAGCGCGTTGCAGCGCGCGGCCGCGCGCCAGCACGCGCGACAGGGTAAGCCAGCGGTCAGCCGCAAAACGCGCGAGGTGGAACGCTGGTGCGCACTGGGCGCCGAAGGCGAAGCACTGCTGAAACAGGTGCTCGCGGCTATCACCGCTTTCGCGCGCGCATATCACCGGATACTCGCTGTGCCACAGTTGCCGGACCTTGCTGCGGCGGACACTCTGGCGTCGAGCCATGTCGAAGCTGACACTGGCACGCCGGCTGAATTGCGCATGAGCGCAAGGCCGCATCTCTGGATAGCCGCGTTCCCTTGGTGCCGCCCAATTCGATAAACCCTTAGCGTGGGGCCGTCGAACACTGACAGTTGCCGAATTTGCTCGGCGGGCGTTCGACGCTTGCGATCGTTGATAATAGTAAACAATTGCACGGCTCGGGCATGCTTCGCGCAGCCTCGGGAGCAGATCCGGTCCGCGGACGAGGCGTCAGACCCCGTGCGTGCGGACCGCTGTGTGAACCCCGGGAGACCTCATGAAGATGCGGTGGTGGTACCCTGCCCGCTGTTTGGCGGCCTTGGCTCTGCTTGCGAGCGTGGGCGTTCACGCCAATCCGGTCACAACGTGGGATTCGAGACCGGCCGACTTCGCCGGCTGGTCGCCATTCGGCCGGTCGGCGCGTTTCGCTGGAGTAGATACGGCGCTGTCCCGCGCAGTCTGGCGCTTTCGGGGCCTTTCTTCGGAGAGCCGGCCGCAGCCGCCCAGCGGAGTCTCCGAGACCCCGGGCGACGACTGCCGGGCAGCTTTACACCGTAAGTTTCTGGTTGGCGAACAGTCGACGTCCCGGGGGGAATGGCATCCCCAACTCGTCTGCATCCAACTGGAACGGCGGGGCGGCCGGAGTTGATCCCGGCAGACGGCAGCGTGGTGGGTCCAGCGTCACACTCACTTTGCGATTTACGCTGCTCGCAACCCTCTGCGCTGACGTGATCCGACGATTTTTACATTCGCAAAGCGACCCTGCTTTCTGGGACCTCGACACCGTGTCCGTCGACGTCGGGTCAACGCGCCGCGCGGGGCCTGGCTCGCTGGAGCGCTGGTAACGGCCCTCGGCGGGGGCATGACTCGCCGCGTTCACCAGCGGCGCCAGACGCCAAGCCTGAGCATCGCGGCCGCTGGTGACGCGGCAATGTCGGGAGCAACACCGCTGGCGTAGTAGTACTGCGGTCCAGCGTCCCGCGGCCGGCTGTGGTGCTTTTGCGTGGCTGCGGGCCTTGGCCCGCCGTGCGGTCGAAAGATTATTATGATGTGCAGTCCAGAGTGTTGCCAACCGGCAACCGTCTGCTTCAAAAGGCCAAGGGGGATTCATCAAGTGAACACATTCATATTCGAAATCGCGCGCTCATCGCGGCGACGGTGCTGCTCGGGTTGGCATCTGGCGCCTATGCGAGACGGATGTCCAGCCAATCCAGCGACGACACTTCCGTCCCGCTCGGCGACGAGGTTGCACGGGAACCACGGGAGGTTACGGTCGTAGACCGTCCTCGCAGGTGACTCGGTGGCGGCCGCCCAAGCTCAGGAGCTGGATGGCCAGCTTTCGCGGTCCGAGATGGTGCACAATCACGTTCAGGCGCGAGAGAGGCAGCCGCCGCCACCGGCGATTGCAAGGATCTGGCGGCCCTGGGTGGATTCGTGCTCGCATGACCTTCCATGGCGCGCTGAACGGAGTCTGGAAGGTCAGCATTCGGGCAGATCAACTGCAAGCGTTGCCTTGCGCGCCATTCCCGCGGGTACGCCCGACGTCCAGGCGGTAACGGTACCTCACGAGCGCGACAACGCGACGGGCGTGCCGTTGATCGGCGCGCCGCTCGTCTGAACGGCAAGGCGGGCTTGCCGCATAACTCACAGGGTCAGGGTATGAAGATCGCGATCCTCGATGCGGGTATCGACCACACGCACGCTTAACCTCGGCGGCCCCGGCACCGTCGCTGCCACCAGGCGGCCAAGGCGGCGGGCACCTCACCCGCGGATCTCACCTCGTCGGGCCATCCGCACCCGAAGGTCAAGGGCGGCACTCGATCTCGTAGGCGGCACGCCTTACACGGGAGGGAATACGCCTCAGCCGGATCCGAATCCCCTGGACTGCGTGAGGCATCACGCGAGCGTCAACGTGGGGCATTGCGGCAGTCACGTGGCAGAGCACCGCGTGGCCGGGTTCGCGCCGTCAGAAGTCCGATGGCACGACCTTCACCGGAACGTATAACGCGGCCGCGTACACACCGGGCGCGTTCCGAATCGGCCCCGGCGTACGCGCCCAAGGCAGACCTGTACGCGGTTCCGGGTTTTCGGGTGCGCCGGGTCCGCCAAACGTTGTCTCCGGGAGGCCATCGATTGGGCGGTCCTGCAGCGGAATGGACGTGATCAGCATGATCAGCCCGGCTCGAACTTCGGCGCGGGCGGCGACGGTATCGGTGGCGACCAGTGCCGGAGCGTACGGCTGTCGCCAACGCGGCGGCCGCAGGCGTATTTTGGTGTAGTCGCAGCTTCAGGCAACGCCGGCCAGACTCCATATATCACCAGCGCGGCCCGCCGTGTTCGACGGCGCAGTCTCGGTCGCGGCGACCGACGCGCTCGCAGGAATCCCGGGACCGCCAACCTGCAGCTCTGTCCGGTGATGGCACCATCGGGGTCATAAACGCGAACAACGCGGCGCTTTACCGACGGGACCACCCTACGCGATCCGTGTTCTGCGCAACGGCGACGGAACGGTCTCCACTGGGCTGTGAGCCCGAACGAATACGACCCCGCGGTCACGGGCGTTGCCCCTCACTGGCAAGATCGTGGTCACCGTGCGCGGCAGCTGCGCGCGGGTGTCTCGTGCGGGGGCGGCGCAGCAATTTCGGCGCTGCCGCGAAAGCGGCGATGATCAATAGCTCTCGCGGGCCTTCCCCCTTCGAGGGTCCGATCTCGGGCGGCGCCGCAAGCCCGGCTGACGGAAATATCCTGCGGACCTGTGACGTTACCGTTCTTCGGCGTCGCGCAAGCCGACGGCCGGCGCGATCAGTGGGCGGCTGGGCGGCCTGCTCCCGCGACTGCGGCGGTACCGCCACTCAGCACTGGGCATCACCCCGAATCCCGGTTTCGAGAAGATCGCTTTGAGCTTCTCGACCGGCCGGACCGCGCATCGGAGAGACAGCGTGTTGAGGCCCGGGGTCACCGGCGCCCGGTGTGGCGACGGTTTCGACGGGCATCACGGGCATCGGTAACGGTTTGCGGACGTCCCGTCCGGAACGTCGATGGCCAGCCCGCGCGTCGCGGAGTCGCCGCGCTGGTCGAAGCAAGCTTCAGCCCCGAGCTGGCCGGCGGGCGACCTCCGCGCGGCGGTGTGGTGCGGGCAGCCAGTCCGATCTGTTGATGCGGGACTCACAGCCAACGCGCAACGAAGTGCGTGGGCTGGTCTGCAAGCGCTGGCGGCGACCACGCGACGTGCAGGCCATCGCGTTCGCGCGCCTTCCGAGAGTCTGTCGTTCGGATATGCCGACCTGACTCCAGCTTCAACTTCAGCGTGACGAAGTCGGTCGCGGTGCAGCAACGCCAGTCTCAAAGGCGGTGCAGTTCAACATCGCGGTGGACACCAGAATCCGACGGTCCGCGAGGCGGCGATCTCCGTGAATGCACCGCCATCCGTCATCGTCAATGGCAGCGCGGCGATGCCACATTCCCGGTGCAGATTGAACGTCCCGGCCAGCTCGGTCGGTGGCGGCACCGGTTTCCAGAGACGTCAGCCGGTCGTGGTCAAGCTGACACCGTCCACAGCTCCGCGCCCAACGGCGGCCATGCCGGCGCTCTCGGTGCCGTACTGCCCGGTGGCGCACAGCCCGTTCTGAACTCTGCAGCGACGACCTTTGCGAGCAATACCCTGAACTTCACCAATGCGGCTGGGGCGATCACCGCGACGCCTGGCTTTTACACCTGGGGTCTGTCCTGCAACCGGCGCCGCAAGGAGGATAAAAATCAGGCCGACGTGCGCGCGCGTTGGCGCGAGACTGTCGGGAACCAATGTCATCTTCGGGATCCAATACGCACAATCGGACATCCACGACCGTACAGGGGCGCGTTCCAGGAATTCGATATCTGCGTGAAGAAGAGCTGGTGGCGGGCCAGGGTTGACGCCGAGAGCAGTGTCCCGATCGGGATCAACGGATCGGCGTTTGAGCACGGAGCGTCGGGCGGCCGGTCGACGTTTGCGACGGCGATCTTTCGGCGCGGATGCGAACTCGCAAATATCAACGGCAGACGGCAGTGTCTTTGTTTACCGTCACTCAGCCGACGGACAACTCCACCTTGCAGATGCCCGGTTCCCGTGAGTGCCCCGGGCAGCATGGGCCGCGGCGGCCGGCCAGCCGCCGCGGTTCGAGCATGTGGCGCTCTACTTCGGTGTCGACGGGTCTGGAGCTCGAATGCCCGGAATAGGTTCGTTCAACGCATTCACACCTGCCACATAACCTTTGGCGCGAGGCTCCGTCGGTGCCGCCGAACGGGGCGGGTTCGGCTGCGGTTACCGCCAGCCAGCGCCGAGCTGGCCAGCACGCCTGCCGCTTGGGCGTGATGGTGTCGGCGCCTGACAACGTCTCCGGCGCGAAGCCCAGGCGGGGCTGGTGCCGTTGCCAGCAAGCCGATCGGCGAAGGGTGCAGTTAGTGGCCCGGCAGGGCAACCTGCCGGAGCGCTCTTTTGAGCGGTGGCGCGCCAACACACCGTCGCACTCTCAAGGTCGCTTGCACGACCGCAGATCGCTGCCGCGTGGTCGACGCGATGTCAGCGAATGACGCCGTCGGCGGCCATCGGCCATGGGCGCCTGGATCGTTGAAGCCGGCCGCGGCCGCGTTGACAGCGCCATCATGGCCTACTGCCAACGGGGCCGTCTATGACCGCACTGCGTAGCAGCTCAATCGCGGAACTCCCTCGAACGCCCCATGACGACCGCTTTCGACGGTTCCCCGCCGGGCGGGGCGACCGACTATCCCGACCGCTCACGACGCCCTCGCTGCGTGTTTTCGGCTTCTCCCGCGCGCCGCAGCGACCTGAGCGCTCGGCGTTGCGGGGAAGCTGCCCTTCTCCGGATGGGACGTCTGGAACGCGTACGAGATAACGTGGCTCGATCCGCGGGGCCGGCCGAGGCTCGCGATCGGGGAGTTAAACAGAGCCGAATCGCCGAGCAATACGTAACTGAACGTAGCAT
>ERZ1370068.6180-contig-518_pt1 | contig 32586 bp, 52 predicted proteins | sample MGYA00561227_ERZ1370068 | MGnify/ENA primary metagenome ERZ1370068 (study PRJEB38410, sample SAMEA6850437) | metagenome | study: Metagenomic assessment of the ecological functions of the soil: analysis of the soil microbiota associated with the...
CCAGTTACACATCTCCACGCTGACACACGCCAGGTCGTCGAACTTGCTGGATGCAGGCAGCAATGCGCCGACAGCCCATGGTGCGGTCGTCGCGAGATTCATCATTGCTGGTGCCGAGCACGACAAGATTCGCTACCGCTGAAGGGATTTATCGCCAGCTGATGATTTCGCGCCAGAGCGGGCCACTCGGTCAGCGGTCAACGCTTGCCTTTCGGTACCGGCGGCAGATGATCGGCCTGAACACGCCAGCAGAAACGTAGAAAGTGCATCTGAAACCGACGGTCACGACGATTTTATTTGATGATCGTCGCGACGATAGCACGAGCACGCTGGCACACCGCGCATCATTCCGATGCTGCTGCCGCCATATGGCGACGTAGCGATCATCACAGGCACGAGATCAACGCCACGGCGATACCATGCCGCACAGACACGCCTAGCGGATTTATCGATGATGACCGAGGATCATTTCGTCCCATTGAATCGAGCATGCTCCAAGATCGCATCGCCGAGGGCTCATTTAACGTGAAACGGGTATCGCGAGCAAAGTTCACTGAGCACGCTGCCGAATATGCGGCCTGAATAAATTCAGGTCGAAAGCCGCGTGAAGCCGAACGACTACAGCGTGAAGGCCGCTCGGGAAGCTGATCAGCATGGCCAGAATTAGTCGCCGAACATCATCGCTTTCAGCGCGTGATCATTGTCGGCTCGCTTCGCGTCGATCGTCACAGGTTCCGCAGCGCCGCGATGCGTTTGATCACCCCGAGATGCTCGTAGCGCAAAGTCGAAAGCCGACTGGCACACGTCTGGACGCTGATTTCAGAGCTAATGGCCAGACAGAGCCCCAAAGAAACAGCGCCGATCGCCAGTTACCGCGCTCGGAAAGGAACAGGTATGACTCCGAACATACTGTTGCGCTTCTGGAATCGGTGACGCGCCGAACATGACGATGGCGAACATGGCTCACTGCATTTCGACAGCCGTTGTGCCGACGCGTAGCGGATCACGTGCTGGCGGCACTCACGACAGGCGGCCAGCACCAGAAGATGGCCTGTTTTCATTGATCTGTCGATGACGCTAACTGCCAAGATCAGACTCGGCGCGCCACAGCGCGCCGATCGTTCAATATCGCTTGCCACCACGCATTGAACGCGATGCCATACCATTCGCAAGAGCCGCAATGATATCCTCTCGCTTTCAGCCGTCTGATTGCCGGGTGGAGCGCAGCGTTCAATCCGGCCAGCATAAAGCAGCCGCACTGATTGCGGTGCGGCGGCGTCAATTAGCTGACGGGGTCAAGGAAGTTGTAGTAGGTTTACCGACACTGCCGGCGACGCTCATAGGTAGCCGATTTGCCGGGCGGTTGAAACGGCGACGATGAAGTCGTGGCCCTGCCGGTGGCGAGCAAATATCGTCGGCGGCGGTTTCGCTAAATCGGAAGCATCCTCGCGGCCGAGCAGCAGCGCCGGTACAGTGACTGGGCACTGATCGTGGAGGATCTGCACATCGGCGGATATTGTCTCTGTCTGCTGACGCGATACGGCCGGCCGTTGGTCATCGTCGAGGTCATTGTTAGTGAGCAGCGACAAGATATTGGTCGAGGCCCGCAGCCAATATCTGACGCTGTCATGCGCCCATTAAATAGCGCTGATATTCATCCCCAGCGCGACGAGACCGCCGATCGCGCCGCCCGTCGCCGGCCAGAATCCAGCCGAGACGCACCAGCGGGTGATGGGCCTGATTTCGCGGTCATAATTGTTTACGCGTGGCGCATCTCGTCCCGCACTACCGGCAGTAACGCCAGCCGCATCCGTTGTCGTCAACGTCAGCTCATTGAGCGCACGGCATGAGGCGAGAAAGGCAGCTCATATGCTGGGACTCAGCGGCTCGCCGCCGGCAAGCCGTGTCTCGCATTTCAGCATGAATACGCTCTCGAGTGCCAAGCAGACGGCCTTGGCACATGTCTCGACATGCATATCCAGACTGATACCTCAGCACAGCTGGTGCCCGGGTTGACCGGGCCGGATGAGAGAGAGCGATGGTGCGGAGGCTCACGCTGGTCCGGCTCATCACGCCTGTTATTGCAGGCCTACCCCTGCCACTGTTGCCCATGCTGATGATGCGCACCGGCGCTAAGTGCAGCCCACCCAGGTCGCCGGGTCACAAACAGATCTGCGAACAGGAGTGAGCCAACTGAAGCTGATCGAGCAAGAGTGCCTGACAATCATTTGTTGGTGCAAATCACCCGCGCGTGATCGTCGAGCGCGCCTGTTCAAGGAACGGGCGCGAATGGCGATGGTTTACGGTAACGATTTGTCGCTGCGAGCCGGTTGATGTCTTCGGTCGACTCATTCGTGCCGCGCCCGACGCTGCCGATCATGCCAAGCGCGGAATGCGGTATCGTTCTTCGCGGTCGAGAACATATTCGATGCTGATCGTGTCGGGCGCCGTATCCATTAGAAGGTGTCGTCCAGATCGAACAACAGCGGGGAGCGATCATCACGAATCAGCTATCAGCCCCGCGTTATCATGCAGTAGGGAGGGGTATTTGCCGCCGTCAGCCACTGCCGTCGGTAGCCAGCGCCGTTCCTTCCGCAAAACGACGCTAGATATGCCCTCGTTACTGCCGGTCGCATGACCGGATCGAACTTAAAGGCATCGCCGCGCGTGAATATGACGGATTGAAACGGGCAGCGGTAGCCTGCGCTCGAACATGGTGCGCACGGCGATATTCGCCCACGCGACAGGTCGAGCTTCGGCAGCGGGTCAGCGCGGCTGAATATCATCGGCGTGCCGACATCGGAACAGCATCTGCTGACCACGCTGACGATCACGACCGTCCGATCTCACGCCGACGGCGCCGCACGAAATGACTCGTGCTTTCACGCGTCATTAGCGGGCGGCGGCGTTACGCTGGCGATCGTCGCCGCAGTGCTGATCGTACGATATCGCGATCGCCGACGACAACGAGGCATCGGTCGGGCTTCCGCTGCCGATAGAGGCCTGCTACCTGGCGGCGACGTGCCGTCGGGTATTGCGGGTATCCCGGGCGTCGGTATCCGAAAGGGACGCCACAAACTTGAACACCGATGGCGGATTGTCCCGAACGAATAAACGATGCCTGCCGGACGCGATAATATGCTGTCGAGCATACGTTCATCGGTCTGCCAGCACGGCGATGCCGGCAGGTAGCCCGTGTTGTTATAACGCCGTAAACCCAGGGAGAATCGGAGAAGAGCTCGTTGTTCTGTCTGCTTCGACACGGTGCTTCCAGCGGCCGCGCCTCCAGCTTCAGCAGGTCGCCCGCGGTGGCCATGAGTTCTGACGATGAAGAATGCGAGCGATACGCGAACGCCGTTCTCACCTCGTCCAGCACAATAGCGCAGAACAACCTCAACTACTGTTATCGAGTTGCCAGGATCGTCGCCTGCTGATTTGCTGCGAGAAGTGAGATCTGAGGAATGGCCAGCCAACGAGTTCGAGCAGGAGTTGAATGACCCGCCTCTGACAGTCGACGCTCGCCAGAAGCCGCTCGCGACCGAGTCTCGGCTACTCAATTCAGCATGTCCTATACTTTGCCGAGGTCGTCAACGGTCAAGTTTCGCCGAGACGCGCAACGCGGCAGCGAGTCTGAGTCTAGGTCCGATGTTTGAATCTTTCGACCTACTGGTCGGAGTTCGACGTCGGAGGTCTATGGTATCTGCCGTCGCCAGTGGTTATGGCGTTGGTCGCCAAGAGTACTGATGCAGACTGCGCCGCGCGCCGAAAAAGTCGATCGCATCACGCGCGCAATGGTCGGTGATCGACCGCTGGCTCGGAGAGATACGGGAGCGGTTATCTACACCACGAATGTGGCTGGCGCATATCGCCAAGACTGGCGCTGCCGAGGATTTGCCCACACCGCCTGACCATGAATCGTCAGGCAAATACAGCGATCGCGCCAACATGGGCCCTGAGGATCTGCGCATCGAACACGATCTCATCGAACGAAGCGTTTCACGGGATACGCCATCGTGACAGGCGGCGGTTACACGCTGGAATTTGCCCACCCTGCCGGCTGATCTGACGCGACGCTGGTTTATCGCGGCGAGCCACATTCGCGCGGCTGACGAGACGTCCGGGCGCCCATGTGAGAAGGAGCGCACACCATTTCCACCGGCTGCGTACGGTCAATCGTCGACAAGCCCTCGGCAACGTTGATCTCGCATCACGATATCGCTGATCAGGTGATGTTTGTGATCGACGGCATCCAACGTCGCCAATCTCGGCTCGAGAAGCCGGCGCATTAACCCGGCATGGCGCAGCGGACGATGGCTCGCAGACGCTGGCCGAATATTTACGCGATCGGGGATACCCATCGCGTCATCTGACGTTGTCGCGACTGGCGTCACGCGCGGTGTTTATAAGCGTCCGGTCTTCAGTCGACACACAACATTCTGACCGCAGGCGCAGTCGGTAGCTACCGCGGGGATTGACGGAAGCGCAGGCGCGCGCAGTTTCAGCCACGTCGATATCTACAAGACGATTTCTCAGGCCGATCAAGCACGCGTCACGCGATGTCCTTGATGAAGGGTGGTGGATTTGCGCCAGCGACGCGGTTGGCTGCCATATCGTCGGCGATATCGCCGTGCAGGCGGTCACATCGCCGTCAAGATGAAGGCGACTAGCGCCGATTCTCGACGCCTTCGCGCCGCACGACCATCATTTGGCAGTGAAGCGGCCGCGAGTATCCTCAGGTCGCCTCTGGTGCCAGGCGATGGAAGGGCTGCGCCAGTCATCCTTCAGCAGACGCGCGAGCTCGTTCCGTTCCGCCAGCTTCACCAGGCTGGCGAGAGTTCTTCGAGCTGTGTGGTCGGTGGAGAACGCTCGTTTAGGGGCCGGGATCGAATACGAAGGTCGAAAGACCACGCCGATGCCGCCATTTAAATAATGATCGAACGCCGATTTATCGCGGTTTCATGGCAGACTTCCTAGCCGTCGCACTTAGCCGTCAAGCATCGCGGTCGGCGCGACCTCGGCACTGTCAAGGCTGCGAGCATCGCCTCAACTCGCGATTCCGAGCAGAATTTGAGCACGGCGATCGGCGGTTGTGTCGCGTCCAGCGGGCTTCGTCCAGCGGCGACATGCGTCCGTCCGTGCCGCCGGCGAGCGGCACGGTGCTTCCGTACAGGTCGGTTTCGTCAGTGCCGGATGCGCGCGGTGCTGAATTCGTGATGAGTGACCGTTGCGCCAGTGCCGCCCATACGCTGATCAGTTAACGCTCGTCGAGAGCTCCCACAGACTGGCTTGAGGCCGCGCCTGATGCAGATCCACCGATCAAAAGCCCGTCGCCCGAGATCATCTTCCGCCCAGCAGAAAGGCGTTAGTCGCGCCGCAGTCAGGCACGCCAGGCGGCGGAAGCGAAGCACCGTCGACACATCGCCAGCCCGGCAATCTCAGCGCAGGATCCAGCGCCCGACTGCAGTTCCGGATCGGCGTGCCGATTTACAGACCGCAAAGTGTTCGGCAGCGTCGTTGGCGATATTGCCGTGGACCCGATGACAGGGCCTAACAGCGGCACCGCCGCGGCCGCGCACCATCGCTGTTCAGCGCGACAAAGGTCGATTGAGCCAGCCAGTGACTGCGCAGGCCAAGATCCTGCCTGAGAATACCCGATGAAACGCGAGCGCCGATGCCAGGCGGCTGACTCGCCCAGCTGGCGAATTGGCATCGCATACTGAGCGCACCAGCGGCAGCGCGGGTGGTCTGTTGTCGATACGCTTGCCGACGACGGCAGGTCGATCCAGCTCGGGGCGGAACTACCGAGAGCGCTCCTCGCCACGATGACGAGCATGCGCGATCGCGGCCTGCGCACGTGATTAAACAGGAGCACCGAAAGCCGAGCAGCGCTTCTCGCGATTGCAGGGCAGGCAAAGCGCGCCGTTCGGTCTCCTACCTGACAGCAGCCAACGCTGCACACCATCGCGGGCGAACGATCATACTCCCTGGGACGGTCCAGCGCGCCTCGGCGACATTATACAAACGAGTCGCCGCCCGATGCTCGTCACTGATACCTTTGGCGAGGCGTGCCACAACGGTTCGCCGAGAATGAACGCGCGATCCGCTTCAGAATCATCATATCTCACTGCCGGGCGCTTGAAAGGTGGGCGGCCGCGTCCAGATCTGTCCGACGAGACCGTCGTCTGGTGATCGCCGGCAGCAGCGACTAGATCGCCACTATCCTTCGACCAGCGGAGGCGGCACGGTAATGAAATAGGCCAGTTGGTGGCGAGGTGCGGCGGTCGTTGATGCGCGGCCAGATCTTCGCAGCACGCCGCGTCCTGCACCATCGTTTCGTCCTCGCATTTGCCGGGGCCAGATTGAACGAGAATTCACCGCCATGCTCGGATGGGGTCGGCGGCACAAATCCGGTGAGTACCTGGGCGAAGCTTACGACACCGTAGCTGCTGCGTACATCAGCGTGTGAGTCTGAAGGCGTGCACGCTATTATGCCACGGGCGCCGGCGATCGAATTCGGCCCGACGACTGGGTGTTGTCGAGATAGAATACATCGCCGATTAGCCCTCGACGGCCAGCAGATACCGCGAACCGGCCGAGAACGTAGCCGAGGTCTCGCGCTCGTAGGCCGACGCGCTTTGAATCTGTCGTCGATGCAGAAATGATTGACCAGACCAGACCAAATCTGGACGCCGGTGCCGACCTGCGCGATATCGGCACCTGATCGGGCGAGGTTCGGCGTGGTGATCTGCCGCCATCGATCTTCTCGCCGCCCCGGGAGGGCGCGCTTCGACATTCCGTTGTCGTTCGTTTTCGCGCCGTTTGTTCTCGCTTCGGCATTGGTTGCTGACGGCGCGGAAGCCTCGAACTGAGGCGCTGCCGCTGGTTTTTCAGATTTGCCCGGGCGTGATTGTCTCGATCGCTGCATCGATCCCGGCCGCGCCCCATCCCAGTCCGATGGAGCTCCATGACAATGCCCCGAACGACACCAGCTGCGCGGCGATAACCTGGCGCAGATTGAAGCCTCTGAAATTCCGACTATTAGTCTCGTGTTACGAACTGGATTGATGAGTTTTCCATGCAAGTGACGATGTGATTACGCAGTGGCTCACGACGCGGTTGATCCGTGGCATATCGGAGCGGTGGCCCATGACGGCAAAGCCCGACGTTGATGATGCGGTCGCCATCGAACTCGCTGAATTAATGCCGCGTCAGGCGGTCACTGCCAGCAGCTTACTCAAATCTTCCCCCCGACAGTCGATGAGCGGTGCCAAATGGCAGTTACGAAGCTTTGCCTCGCAAATTCCCGGTTATCCAGCCGTCGGCCTCAACGACCAGCTGAGCGGAACTGTGCTTATCGGCGCGAGGAATATCGTCGACGGATCACTGTTGTCAGAAGGCGGCAAAGGATGAAGATCGGCGTCGCGTATTACGCCAGCGTCTGTATTTTGCCGGATTCAGGTCCGTCACACTCCGGCCGAATATGATAAATCTTTAACCGCTGGATGCGGGCGTAGCCTGGCTGCGCGATTTGCTTGTCACAGCCATCGCGCGGTAGTGCTGCTCGGCGCCATTTCCGGATGAGCTCGGTGCCGAGCTACCTCTTACGATCGGTTCTGCCGAGACAGGCGTATAGCCGCTGCTCTACCCGCAGCAGAATCACGGCAGCGTCGCATGTGCCGCCGCAAAGCCGCTCGATACGGCCACGCCGGCTCGGCACCTTTCGCATCAACGCGCCAGTCGACCGCGACATCCGGTCGACATCGCGGCCCGACGTTGAAATCCGGCACGGCCGTCATCGCCTTCGCCGATGCGCCGTCTGGAATCGGATCGGTTTCAGCATAAGCACCTCGAAATGACAAGGCGTGGGTCATTTCTGCTGTTCGTAGAGAATTATCTTTGCCATCATCGGTTTCGTCGAAGTAGTTTGGCGGCCCAGTACGCAGGGGAGGGGCTAATGCCGATGACGGACGCCGAGACGATGCATGCAGAGCACGTTACCTGGAGGCCGGCGCCAAAAATGATAGTTATCCGGCTTAATCGACCGTTACGTTCGATGCGACGGAAACCTATCGAGATCTGATCCGAGTATGCCTAGCCAGGGCAGAGGGCGTCGTGCTGTCTGACATCGGTGTTATAACGGTTGGTCAGCAGCAACGCACGACGGGGACATAACGTCTTCGGCAGTACAATGTACACTCGCGCCCGGGCTCGCAGACGCCGATCCGAAGTTGAATGAGCACGCCGACGAGCATGTTTCGTGCCAGCCAATTTCTCACGACCATGCACGCACCAATCCGCACGAGGCGACAGCGCTCGGAAACGTCGCCACTTCGACAACAACCCATCGCTCATGGATCTCCGATAATGCGGCGCCATCGACATCTGAAATTTTTCGTCAACTTAGTAAATGGCAGCGATGTATATGAAATCTGTACCACGTATATAAATAGAAAATGACCGTTGAATAGAGAGCTGCATCGGTGGCGGATTGGCCTTGACCCCGGCGATGATCGCGCCGGGGTCAAAGATAGCGTATCCCGCCACCGATGCAGCTCTCTGTTCCAACGGTCATTTTCTGTTTGCCATACGTCAAGATGGTGCAACGCAAGTTTCGCCATACATCCCCCTTGCGCCCATTTGCACAAATTTCAAATTAAGTTGGCGAAAAGTTTCCAGATTGTCGGGTAAACTCATACGCGACGATGTCGGAGGGATCCATGAGCGATAGGATTGATTTGTCAGAGGAGCTGGCGACGTTTTCCGAGCACTGGTCGCCTCGCGCAGTCGCCCAGTTCAACAATTGCGATGTCATGGTCGGTGAAAGTGAAAGGCGAATTTGTTTGGCACAAACACGACGACACCGATGACTTTTTCTCGTCCTGAAAGGCGTGCTCGACATTCAACTTCGGGATCGAACGGTCACCCTTGGGCCCGGGCAGATGTACATTGTACCGAAAGGCGTTGAGCATTGTCCCGTCGCGAAGGAAGAGGTGCATTTGCTGCTGATTGAGCCAACCGGGACACCCAATACCGGTGATGTCAAGACAGCGGCGCCGCGCAAGACGACTGCGCGCGCTCATGAGTCTGCGCGCCCTAGCTCAGGGCGCTTACTCGCGAATCGAGGTCTCTCGGTAGGACCTTGTTGATGTCCACATCCAGACATGCGGTCGGTTAAGCCGGATGGCGCTTATCTGTGTTCCCTGGCGCCGGCCTCCAGGAATTGCAGCATCTGATGCCATGCATCATCACCAGCCTCGGCGTCGGTCCTCGGCGTGCCTCCTGCGCGTACACGAGGCCGCCAAAACCTTCGGCCTGGAAACCGATGATGTGCGTCGTTCTCGGTCCCCAGGGCAACAGAATGAGATGACCCGCACCTTGATATTTCAGGTGCCGGAATGGAAATTTGAAACCATTCGATTCCAGACGGCGCATCGCGATGTCGGCGAGAGCCGATGACGGCCACTTTGATCGTCCGTGCCGGACACCAGCAGGATCGGACCGCGAATATTCTCGACCGGGATGCGTGGCGCGTTCGACGGCGCGTTGATCGCGAAGGTGCCGGAGATAGACCGGCGTGTATGCCGTGGGCTGTCCGGGCGGCTGCGGCGGCAGCGGTTCGACGCTGCCGTTGTTCTCTTGCAGATAGGGCGGCGGCTTGCCACGCCACGTCCACGACGCCGGTGGCCGCGTATCGCCCTGCTCGGCAAGGCCGATCGGCCAGAACATGTATCGCCGCTCGGCACCCAGGCGCTCACGGCATTGATATCCGGAAAAGTGGCGCCGAGCGGCAGCGCGAGTTCGCCGCCGCGCGATGGCCCCAAGCGGCCAGAAAACCGTCGCGCAGCCAGGGCTGCGCCCGCATCCAGCGGATTGCGTTTTCGAAATATTCGAGCGGAATATTGACGAGACCTAGTGGCAGGCCGGGCTCGGCGAAATACGCAAGATTGAACGCAGCGTAGCCGCGCACGACGCAAGCATGGCGCCGGAATACTCATCCATGCCCCCGCCGCCGCCATGAGATGAGAACCGAGGGATGTGGGCCCTCCCCGGCGGCAGAAACAATAGGCCCGACCAACGTCGACGCGAATGACCCTCCGCGTGACACCGGGACCGGCCGAGCGACGTGTGATCGCAAGTTCCGCCCGCTGGTCGTTGGGGCCGACGGCTTCGAAATGGATAACCGAGGGTTGCAGAACCCAGTCGTCGGGAAAAGGCGGGCTCGGGGGTGACACGCGTTCCGCAGACCAGATCAATCCCATCGCAGCGGCGCCTTCGTAACTGCCCGATATCGGCGCCTGCCGCGCGATGCCGACAGCGCCGCTCTCATCGGTCATGAAAGTAGCGTGGGCCTGCCAGCGCAATTGCTCGAAAGATTTGAGTAGCTGTAACGGTGACCGCCTGACGCGGCGTGAATTCCTTGAGTTCGATGGGCGACCGGCACATCCATCAACCGCGTCGGGCTGGTCAACGACGATCATGGGCCACCGCTCCGACATGCCGCGGGATCAACCGCGTCGGGTAGGATTTGAAGCCCTGCGCTCGGGGCTCCATCGATACTTGCATGGAAAAGCTCATCAATGCTACAGTTCGTAGCACTACGAGATGTAGTCAGGTTTCAGAGGCTGTCCGCGACAGGTTATCACCGGTGCACTGTAGCTTGGTGTCGTTCGGGGCATTGTCATGAGCCGTTCCGCAAAGGCTGAAGCAGTGCTGGCCCTCCATCGGTTTGGGATGGGACCGCGGCCGGGATCGATTGCGGCGATCGAGGCGGACCCGCGCGGCGCGTTGATCGCCGAACTCGATCGGCCGTCGGTCAGCCGAGCTCGCGGCCGCCAGCGCTGCCTTCGAGCGCCAAGGCCTTCCGCACGGTCAACCGAAGCCAATGCGAAGCGGCAGGCCAAGGCGATCATCGCCAAGAAAGCGAACAGGACGCGAAACGACAGCAGATGGCGGAGGCGCCCGCCATGATGGAGGGCAGCCGCGCAGGGTACCGGCGAGATGGCGGCAAAGATCGCCGCCGAAGCCGTGCCCGATCCGGGGCGGCCGATCTATCTCGAAGAGGCGCGAGGTTCGCACCGAGGCCGCGCTCGGCGCCGAGATCGGATTTGTCGAGCGGCTGGTCTGGTTCTGGTCCAATCATTTCTGCGTCTCGGCCGACAAGATCCGAAGCATGTCCGGCGCCTATGAGCGCGAGGCCATCCGGCCCTCACGTGCTCGGCCGGTTCACCGATCTGCTGCTGGCCGCCGAGGGCCATCCGGCGATGCTGTTCTATCTCGACCAGACGGTTTCGATGGGCGCGAATTCGACCGCCGGCATCAACCGCACCCGCGGCCTCAACGAAAATCTCGCACGCGAGATCCTGGAGCTGCATACGCTGGGCGTGCGCAGCGGCTACACCCAGGATGACGTCATCGGCTTCGCCAACGTGCTCACCGGATGGACCCTGGTGCCGCCCGGCCGACAATCCCGAGCATGGCGGCGAATTCACCGTTCAATCCCCGTCTGCACGAGCCCGGCGCGCAGAAGGTGCTCGGAAAAGTCTACGACGACGAAACGGTGGAGCAGGGACGCAGCCGTGCTGCGCGATCTCGCCGCGCATCCGGCGACCGCTACGCATGTCGCCACCAAGCTGGCCCGCTATTTCGTTGCCGATACGCCGCCGCCTGCGCTGGTGGAGAGGATGGCGAAGGCTCTTCGTCGATACCGGCGGCGATCTCAAGCGAGGTCGCCAAGGCGATGGTCTCGTCCGACGAAGCCTGGACGCAGCCGCCCGCCAAGCTCAAGCGGCCCGAGCGAGTGGGTCGTCGGCATGGTGCGGGCGACCGGCATCACGCAAGCCGACCCTGCGCGGTTCACGGACGGGCAAGCCCTGCTCGGCGAACCGCTGTGGCGTCCGCCGTCGCCCAAGGGCTTTCCGGACGACGAAGCATCCTGGATCGACGGCATGGGGCGGCGGCTCGACGTCGCCAATAATTTCGCCGAGCGCGTCGTCGGGCCGGACCGATCCTCAGGAGGTCATCGAGACCGTGCTCGGATCGTCAGGTGTCGCCCGAGGTGAAGCAGGCGGTCGGCCGCGCCGAGAGCCGCCAGCAGGCGCTGGTGCTGTTGTTCATGTCGGCCGAATTCCAGAGGAGGTGAACATGACCTTTCGCCACCATCTGCCCAGCCGTCGCGAAGCGCTGCTCGGCGCCGGTAGCTCTGTTCGCATGGAGCCAGATGCCCAGGCTCGCGCGCGCCGAGGGCCGCGATCCGCGCATGCTCGTCATCGTGCTGCGGGGCGCGCTCGATGGCCTCGGTGCGGTCGCGCCCGTCGGCGATCCCGACTGGATCGGCCTGCGCGGCGACCGCGCGCTGGTGCTCGACGGCAAGCCGCCGGCGCTGCCGCTCGACAGCTTCTTCGCGCTCAATCCCGCGATGCCGAACCTGCACCGGCTGTACAAGGCGCAGCAGGCGACCATCGTGCACGCCACCGCGACGCCCTATCGCGAGCGCTCGCATTTCGATGGCCAGGACGTTCTCGAGAGCGGGATCGCGCGGCCGGGCGCCGTCGACACCGGCTGGCTCAATCGCGCGCTGGTCGAGCTGGCGTCGGACGGCCAGGTGGATCTGCGCGGCAGCCGCGCCCTTGGCGTCGGCTCGGTAACCCCGCTGGTGGTGCGCGGCAAGGCGCCCGGTGATGTCGTGGGTCCCGCAACAATTGCTTCCGGCCAGCGATGACACGCAGGCCCGGCTTGCTGGATCTCTATCAGCACACCGATCCGAAACTTGCGGTTGCGCTCGAGGCGCGGATGCGCCTGGCCGCCCTTGGGCCCACCGAGGCCATCGGATGCAGCCATGGCCGACGGCGCTGCGCTTCCAGCGTCCTGGCATTGCGCGGCGTGCGCGCCTATTTCGCGGAAGCCGCCGGCACCGCGGCGCGCTTTCTCGCCAAGCCGGACGGCCCGCGGGTCGGGGCGGTGGGCTTTGTCGGCTGGGACACGCACATCAACGAGGGCGCGGCCTCCGGTCAGCTCGCCAATCTGCTGGGCGCGCTCGACGGCGCGCTGGCGGCGATCGAGACCAACATGGGCGACGCCTGGCGCGAGACGGTGGTCGCCGATCATCACGCGAGTTCGGACGCACCGCGCGCATCAACGGCACCAACGGAACCGACCACGGCACCGGCACCGTTGCCTTTCTCGCCGGCGGCGCGCTGCGGGGCGGGCGCGTGGTCGCCGACTGGCCGGGACTGAAGCCCGCCCAGCTCTATGAGGAACGCGACCTCAAACCAACCACCGATCTGCGCGCCGTGCTCAAGGGTCTGCTCAGGGATCACTTGAGAGTTGACGAGAGCGTGCTCGCAAGCACCGTGTTTCCCGACAGTGCCGAGGTCGCGCCGACCGCGGGTCTTGTTGGCTAAGTCTTGTTGGCTGATAGGAGGTCCGCCATGAAGCCACTGGCCGTTATCTTGTCGCCTCGCACTATTCGGCATCGCTCTATCGTCGGCGTTCACAACCGCGTCGGCCAGCAGAATGGACGGCAATCACGAGGTGGTGCTCGACTTCGGCAGTTGGTCCTGACACTAGACAGGCGTTCTCATGTCGATTTTCACCGGCCGCGAACTCGAATTTCTCGCCAGCCTGAAGACAAGCTGGAGGAGGTCTCTATTGGAACGAAGCTCGCGCGTCTGCTGAAAGAGGATGACAACGCGTGCGACGCCCGGCACGAAGCCCATTCCATCGCGCCGCAGTCCGGAGGCTCCAGGCGACCTGAGGATTACTCCGCGGCCGCTTCACGCACGTAGCGCGCCGTCGGCGTGCGCATCGTCACCAGTTCTTCGGCCGCGGTCGGATGCAGCGCGATGGTGGCGTCGAAATCGGCCTTGGTCGCCTTCATCTTCACGGCGATGCGCGACGGCCTGGATGATCTCGGCGGCGGTGTCGCCGACGATGTGGCAGCCGAGCACGCGGTCGGTGGTGCCGTCGACCACGAGCTTCATCAGGATGCGGGTGTCGCGGCCGGACATCGTCGCCTTGATCGGGCTGGAAATCGGTCTTGTAGATGTCGACGTGGCTGAACTGCGCGCGCGCCTGCGCTTCCGTCAAGCCGACGGTGCCGACTTCCGGCTGCGAGAACACCGCGGTCGGAATGGTGGCGTGGTCGACCTGCACCGGGCGCTTGCCGAACACGGTGTCGGCGAAGGCGTGGCCCTCGCGGATCGCGACCGGCGTCAGGTTGACGCGGTGGGTGACGTCGCCGATCGCGTAGATGTTCGGCACCGAGGTCTGCGACCAGCCATCGACCGCGATGCCGCCATTGTCGGGATTGATGGCGACGCCGGCGTTCTCCAGGCCGAGATTGGCGACGTTGGGATGGCGGCCGATCGCGAACATCACCTGCTCGGAGGCGATGCTGGAGCCGTTCGACAGATGCGTGGTGAATTCCTTGCCGTGCTTGTCGACCTTGTTGACCGTGCAGCCGGTGAGAATGGTGATGCCCTGCTTCTCCATCTCGGCGCGCGACATGCGTGCGGACGTCCTCGTCGAAGCCGCGCAGGATGTTGTCGCCGCGATAGACCAGCGTCACGTCGGAGCCGAAGCCGGCGAAGATGCCAGGCGAATTCCAGCGCGATGTAGCCGCCGCCCTGGATCACGATGCGCTTCGGCAACTCCGGCAGATGAAACGCCTCGTTGGAGGAGATCACGTGCTCGATGCCGGGGATCGCCGGGCCGTGATTGGGCGCGCCGCCGGTCGCGATCAGCACGTATTTTGCCGTCACGGTCTTCGCCGTCGGCGAGGCGCAGGGTGTGGGCATCCTCGAGCACGGCGCGGGTCTTGACGATGCTGCGCGCCGGACTTTCTCGACATTGGTGGTGTAGATGCCCTCCAGCCGCGCGATCTCCTTGTCCTTGTTGGCGACCAGCGTCGGCCAGTCGAAGCGTCGACCTGCGGGATGGTCCAGCCAAAGCCCGCGGCGTCCTCGATCTCGTGGTGGACGTGCGAGCCGATCACGAACAGCTTTTTCGGCACGCAGCCGCGGATCACGCAGGTGCCGCCCATCCGGTACTCTTCGGCGACCATCACCTGCGCGCCGTGGCCGGCGGCGATGCGGGCGGCGCGAACCCCGCCCGAACCGCCTCCGATGACGAACAGATCGACGTCGAACTCAGCCATATGGCGACCCCGACCGCAATTAGTTAGCGATTTCGCGACTCAGATTTCGCTTGCCGCGCTTGCGCATCTCGGCGCGGAACTGGCCGTTGACGACCTCGGCGAAAGTTCTGCGCCCACTGGTTCATATAGGACATGCTGAACTGGATTGCCCGGGGCTCGGTCGCCAGCAGCTTCTGGCCGAGCGGCGACTTGTAGAAGGTGACGAGGTCCTTCAGCTCCTGCTCGGAGAACTCGTTGGCATAGATCTTGGCCATGCCGTCGCCGATCTCCTTCTCGCGGCCGGCAAGATTCTGCGCGACGATCACGGCGACCTCGTTGAGGTCCTTCTGGTAGTTGAGGTTGTTCTGCAGCAGCGCGTTCTTGGTCTGCTGCGACGATGTTGGGAACGGCGTTGGCGTACATCGCGCTCGCGTTCTTCATCGCCAGGATTTCCTTGGCCGCCGCGATCGCCGCCGGCGACGCCTGCTTGAGCGGAGGCGCCGGTCGGCTGCCGGCGCCTCTGCTGGCGCCGGCAGCGCCGCGGCCAGCGCCAGTCCGAGCGCAAGGCCCGCGGCCGACAAGATTCTTGAAAGGCTCTTCATTCCAGATTCTCCTCGAGATTACGGCGTTACCGCCGTTCAACAACACGAATTCCCTGCGAGCCTGCCAGCACCGCCGTGCTGGCCAGACCGATGAACAGCCCGTGCTCGACAACGCCCGGGTATCGCGGCTCAGCAGTCCCGCCAGGCGCGGAGCATCGCTTATTCGTCCGAGATGGGCGTCGACAATCCAGTGGCCGCCATCGGTGACAAAAACGTGGCCGTCCCTGCCCTTCCGGACCACCATTTGCCCGGAAACGCCGCTTTCCGCAAATGCCCTGCCCATGGCGCGCTGCGTCGCCGCCAGGCCGAACGGAATCACCTCGACCGGCAGCGGAAAGCGGCCGAGTGCATCGACCCATTTGGTCTCGTCGGCGATCACGATCATGCGATCAGACGCCGCGGCCACGATCTTTCGCGCAACAGCGCGCCGCCGCCGCCCTTGATGAGATTGAGCGCGGGATCGATTTCGTCGGCGCCGTCGACGGTCAGATCGAGCCGGTCGATCGTCGTCGAGCGTGGTCAGCGGAATGCCGCAATCGCGCCGCCTGCGGCGCGGGTCGCTTCCGATGTCGGCACGCCGACGATGCTTCAGCCCGGCGCGGACCCGCTCGCCGAGAAGGTCGACAAAATGCTTCGCGGTCGAGCCGGTGCCGAGGCCCGAGCTTCATGCCGTCGCGCACATGTTCGAGCGCACGGGCCGCCGCCTGCCGTTTCAATCCGTCCATATTCACGTGCAACGATGCCTTTGGGATCCGATGCCGGTCATGCGACCGGCGGTGTCCGGCGGGGCATATCTAGCGTCGTTTTGCGGGCAGGAACAGCGCCATACGTCGACCTGACGCCGATTCGGCCGCAATTGACGACCTTTGCCTGGAGCCCTTGTCCGCTTCGATGGCGCAAACCGCCCGTCGACCTACTTGCATGATGGCACGACGGACCGATAGCGGTTCGTCGATGATCCCTCCCCGCACTGTTGTATTCGATCTCGACGGCACGCTGGTGGATACCGCGCCCGACCTGATCAACGCGCTCAATTATCGTGCTCGACCGCGAGGGCCTGCCGCCGGTGCCGCTGCATTCCGCGCGCAACATGATCGGCGCCGGCGCGCGCAAGCTGATCGAGCGCGGCCTGGAGCTGGAGGGCCGCGCCGTCGGCCTCGAAGACATCAACCGGCTGACCAGCGATTTCATCGATTATTACGCCGCTCACATCGCCGACGCCTCGCGCCCGTTCGATGGCCTGGAAAGCGCGCTCGACGATCTGCAGCGCGCGGATATCGCTTTGCGGTCTGCACCAACAAGCTCGAGTGGTTGTCGAAGCTGCTGCTCGACCAGCTCGGATTGAGCTCGCGATTTTCCGCGATTTGCGGCGCCGACACCTTCGGCGTTTCGAAGCCCGACCCGGCGATCCTGCAGCAGACGATCGCGCGCGCGGGCGGGCAGCTGTCATCGCACGATCATGGTCGGCGATGCCGGTCCGGATATCGGCGTCGCCCGTCGCGCCGGAGTTCCAGTGATCGGCGTCGAATTCGGCTATACCGACGTTCCGATCGCCGAGCTCAAGCCGGATCGCCTGATCGGTCACATGCGGGATCTGCCGGCCGCCGTCGAAAGCCTGATGTCCACGCGAAGTTCCATCGTAAGACATTGATTTTACCATATTATTTCGCTGTGCGCGACGGCATTAACCATTACTTAACTATCCCGGCCCGCACGGTTGCACCGCTGTAGTGACACTCCTATGCTCGCTATGGGGCTGGTGGCGGGCTTATGCACGCCATGGGAATTGTGGCGGCTGGCCGCACAAGAGTGGCGGATCGATCATGCGTCGTGTCATCGCGATTGCCGTAGCGGGAGCAGTCTCGCCGGCTGCTCCTCGCTTTCCTTGGATGCCTTCAAGGCGACGCCGCCAACCGTGCAGGTTCAGCTCGAGTCGGTGCCGCCAGGCGCCGATGCCCAGACGTCGCTGGGGCCGGGCTGCAAGACACCCTGCTCTGTCGATGTATCCCGCTCCTGACAGCCGGTTTCTCGGTCACCTTCACGCTGAACAAGTTCCAGCCGGTGACCATCCCGGTGCAGGGTCACTCGTATCCCCGGCGATTTCTCGACTCCGCCGTCGACGACCATCGATCCCAATCCGGTGGTCGCGGAACTTCAGCCGGCTGGCCCACCGCCGAGGCCGCCGCCAGAAGAAAGATGCTGAATTGCCGAAGAAGCCAAAACCGCCCAAGGCTCGCGGCGCCCGCTCCCGCCGGATCGACGTCCCAACGCCACCGCCCCGCTCACCCGATGATCTGCCTGCACTGCACCAGACAAGGTGCCGATTGTATGCGCGTATCGCATCATGCCTAGATTGTGATGGCGGAAGCCGCGGCCGTCGCCGTCATGGCGGCTGCGCAATGAACAAGGCGTATCGAATGACCGGACTCATTGAGTCCTCCGCATCGCTGTCTCGTCCGATGACCGACCCGTTCGGCCGGACCATCAGCTATCTGCGGGTATCGGTCACCGATCGCTGCGATCTGCGCTGCTTCTATTGCATGTCCGAAGACGATGACTTTCTGCCGAAGGCCGATCTGCTGACGCTCGAAGAGCTCGACCGGCTGTGTTCGGCGTTCATCGCCAAGGGCGTGCGAAAGTTGCGGCTTACCGGCGGCGAGCCGCTGGTCCGGCGCAACGTGATGTCGCTGGTGCGCTCGCTCGTCGCGCCATCTGGGTACCGGCGCGCTCGATGAACTGACGCTGACCACCAACGGCTCGCAGCTGGCGCGTTTTGCCGGCGAACTTGCGCGACTGCGGCGTGCGCCGCATCAACGTCTCGCTGGATACGCTCGACCCGGCGAAATTCCGGGCCATCACCCGCTGGGGCGATCTCGACAAGGTGCTGGCCGGCATCGAGGCGGCGCGATCGGCGGGTCTCGCCGTCAAGATCAACGCCGTCGCGCTGAAGAATCTGAACGAGGACGAAATCCCCGCGCTGATGCGAATGGGCGCACGGCAAGGGCATGGCGCTGACGCTGATCGAGGTCATGCCGATGGGCGACATCGGCGAAGGACCGCATCGACCAATATGTACCGCTGTCGCTGCTGCGCGCGCGCCTCGCCAAGCAATACACCCTGACCGACCTCGACGACGACACCGGCGGCCCGGCCCGTTACGTCCGCGTCAGCGAGACCGGCGGCAAGCTCGGCTTCATCACGCCGATGACCCATAATTTCTGCGAGATCCTGCAATCGGGTGCGGATCACCTGCACCGGCACGCTGCATACCTGCCTCGGCCACGAGGATGCCTCCGATTTGCGCAAGCCGCTGCGGGCCTCCGCCGACGACGACCTGCTCGGCGCCGCGATCGACCGCGCCATCGGCCTGAAGCCGAAGGGCCACGACTTCATCATCGATCGCCGGCACAACCGCCCGAGCGTCAGCCGCCATATGAGCGTCACCGGCGGCTGAGATTTCCGGCGCCGATTCGCCAGGCCTCCGCGCAACTACTTGACCCCGCGTCAATTTGTCCATTTTCCGATTGACGCCGCCACGCCGCGCTGAAATGGTGCGGCTGCTTTATGCCTAGCCCGGCCGGATAGGCCGCTGCGCCTCGACGGCGCGCAGTCAAGACGGCGGAAGCGCAATTGGGGAGGACTATCGTTGCAATCGCTCTTGCAGATGAGCCATGGCATCACGCGTTCAACGCGCGGTGGCGAAGCGATGCCTGTTGAAACGATCGGCGCGCTTTGATGGCGAGCGCCCGGGAGACCACGATGCGCCCATTGCTGGCAGTCAGCGCGGCCATCGACCAGATCAATGAAAAGATAGGCTACATCTGCAATCTTGCTGGTGCTGGCCGCCTGTATCGTGAGCGCCGGCAACGCCATGATCCGCTACGCGTTCGGCTACAGCTCGAACGGCTGGCTCGAACTGCAGTGGTACATGTTCGCCATCCTCGTCATGTTCGGCGCGTCATACACGTTCAAGCGCAACGAACATGTTCGGGTCGAGATCTTTTATCTGTTCCTTTCCGAGCGCGGCCAGCTCTGGCTCGACCTGATCGGCACGCTGTTCTTCCTGATCCCGGCCTGTCTGCTGCTGCAGCTATCTGTCCTGGCCGTTCTTCCATGCAGGCCTACGCCGTGGGCGAGATCTCCGGCAATGCCGGGCGGCCTGGTCCGCTGGCCGATCAAGATCGTGGTTCCGGCCGGCTTCGTGATGCTGGCGCTGCAAGGCGTCTCCGAGGTGATCAAGCGCATCGCGGCGCTGCAGAACCTCGTGACGATCGACGCGAAATACGAGAGGCCGACGCCAATGATCACGCTGGAAATGATGCCGCCGCTGATGTTCGGCGGTCTGGTTCTGGCCATGCTGATCGGCTTCCCGGTGGCCTTCACGCTCGCCGCGGTCGGGCTGTCGTTCGGCTTCCTCGTCGATCCATCTCGGCTTCTTCGACCTGAATTTTCTGCAGGCGATTCCGGGCCGCATCTTCGGCAGCGTGCTTTCCAACGAACTTGCTGCTCGCGATACCCTTCTTCACGCTTCATGGGCGCGATCCTGGAGCGATGCGGTCTTGCCGAAGACATGCTCGATCTGATGGGACAGCTGTTCGGACCGATCCGCGGCGGCCTCGGCTATTCCGTCATCATCGTCGGCTTCATCCTCGGCGCCATCACCGGCACGGTGGCGGCGCAGGTCATCGCCATGGCGCTGATCTCGATGCCGGTGATGATCCGCTACGGCTACAATATACGCTACATCACCGGCGTGCTGGCGGCATCCGGGCACGATCACGCAATTGGTGCCGCCGTCGCTGGTGCTCATCGTGCTGGCCGACCAGCTCGGCAAGTCGGTCGGCGACATGTATCTCGGGCGCATGGGGACCGTCGGTTTTCCAGATCGCGCTGTTCGCCGGCTACACATTTCTGCTCGGCCTGTTCAAGCCGGATCATGTGCCGCCGGTGCCGAAGACGCGCGCTGACGCTGACCGGCTGGCCGCTCTGGCAGCAAATGCCTGCTTGGCATCATCCCTTCGGCGGTGCTGATCTTCGTCGTGCTCGGCACCATGATGATGGGTCTCGCGACGCCGACCGAAGCCGGCGCCATGGGCGCGGTCGGCGCGATCGTGCTCGCCGCGATCCACCACAAGGACTTCAGCACGACGGGCCACAAGATCCTGATCGCCGGCGTCGATCGCCGCCGGTATCGGCACGATCGTCGGCATCTCTCTGACCGAGAGACTCATCTTCAAGCTTGCCTTTGCCGTCACCTATCTCGCGGTGGTCTGGATCTGCCTCGAAGCCGTCCGCATTCCTGACCTGCGAGTCTGATCAAGCAGGGCTACGAGACGACCATGCGCATCACCACCATGGTCGTCTTCATCCTGATCGGCTCGACCTGCTTCTCGGTGGTGTTCCTCGGCGTCTCCGGCGGCGTATGGCTGGAGCATCTGCTGACGTCGCTGCCCGGCGGTGTCTGGGGCTTCTGATCTTCATCAACCTCTTCATCTTCTTCCTGGCGTTCTTCCTCGACTTCTTCGAGATCGCCTTCATCATCCTGCCGATGATCGCGCCGATCGCGCAGAAGATCCTGACGCCGGTGGTCGGGCCCGGATGCCGCGCTGATCTGGTTCGGCGTCATGCTCTGCGTGAACATGCAGACGTCGTTCCTGCATCCGCCGTTCGGCTTTGCGCTGTTCTATTTGCGCGGCGTCGCACCGAAAGAGGTGAAGAGCTCAGACATCTATTGGGGTGCCGCTGCCCTGGATCGGACTGCAGGTGATCATGGTCGTGCTCGTGATCGCCTTCCCGATCACGGTGACCGGCCTGCTCGACAAGCCGCTCGACGTCGACCTCAGCAAGGTCAAGATCGAGGTTCCGCAGATCGAGCTGCCGCCGCTGGATTTCGGCCCGCCGCCGAAACAGTAGCACGCTAACTCGCGTTCTCATAAACAAAACCCCGGAGCTTTCGCTCCGGGGTTTTTCGTTTGTCGCAAATGCCAGCGTACGCGATCAGCTCTGCGAGTGGCGCGCCATGAAGTTGTCGTAGCCGACTTCGGCGACCTGGAACCACTGATAGCCGTTGTTCGAGAAAGCCGTCAGCGACTCACAGACCTTCTTGAAGTTCGGCATTGGTCGCCGCGACCTCGCCGTGCAATTCCTTCGCCGCCTTGAAGCGAGGCTTCCATGATCGGCGGCGGGAACGCATGCAGCTTGGCGCCGCTCGCGAGCAGTTTGCGTCAGCGCCGGCGGATTGGCTGATCGTACTTCGCCATCATCCAGTTGTTGGCGTAGTGGCCGGCCTGCTCGAGAACGCTTTGATAGTATTTCGGCAGCGCGTTCCACTTGTCGAGGTTGATCGAATGCCGAGCAGCATCGGGCCGCCTTCCCACCATCCCGGATAATAGTAATGCGGCGCGACCTTGTAGAAGCCGAGCTTCTCGTCGTCGTAAGGGCCCGACCCATTCCGCGCCGTCGATCGTGCCCTTTTCCAGCGCCGGGTAGATGTCGCCGCCGGCAATCTGCTGCGGCACGACGCCGAGCTTCTGCAGCACGCGCCCGGCAAAGCCGCCGATGCGGAATTTGAGGCCCTTGAGGTCGTCAACGCGTGTTGATCTCCTTGCGGAACCAGCCGCCCATCTGGCAGCCGGTATTGCCGGCCAGCAGCGAGGTGACGTTGTAGCTCTTGTAGAATTCGTTGAGCAGCTCCTTGCCGCCGCCCAGCATGTACCAGGCCTGGTTGATGCGCGTGATTGGGTCCGAACGGCACCGCCGAGCCGAAGGTGAAGGTCGGGTCCTTGCCGAAGTAATAGTACGACGCGGTGTGGCCCATCTCGACGGTGCCGTTCTGCACGGCGTCGAGCACCTGCAGGCCCGGCACGATTTCGCCGCCGGCGAAAGGTCTGAATCTGGAATTTGTTGTCGGTGGCTTCGCCAACCACCTTGGCCATCATCTCGGCGCCGCCATACAGCGTGTCGAGCGATTTCGGCCAGCTGGTCGTCATGCGCCATTTGATCTCGGGCATCGATTGCGCGATCGCCGGCGCCGCCATGCGTTGCGGCACCTGCGGCGCCTAATGCCGGTGACCTTGATAAAATCTCGTCGCTTCATTGAGTTCTTCCTCCTGGTGGTGTGTGTCTGGCCAGCCTTCGTGTCGAGGCTTGTCGGCCAGCATGGAACATCCGGTTCCGGATTTCCATGGCGAACTGGACTATCCGCAACGCAAAAGCCCGGCCTCGCTCGCAAGAGGCCGAGGCTTATCTCGATCTGACGCGACTTATCATGCGCTCGAATGCTAGATCAGCCGCGCGTGCGCGAACGGATCATGAAGCTGTCGAAGGTGTATTCGGCAACCTGCCACCACAGATACTGGTCGGAGCGGTAGGCCTGCATCGCATCGATCGACTTCTTGAAGTCGGGGTTCTTCGCGGAGATTTCGGCCCACAGCTCGTTGGTCGCCTTCAGGCAGGCTTCCAGCACTTCGTTGGTGAAGGGACGAAGCTGCGTGCCGCCGGCGACCAGACGCTTCAGCGCCGCCGGGTTCTGCATGTCGTAGCGCGCGTCCATCCAGCTGTTGGCGTTGCGCCGTCGCATTGGTGAGGATCGCCTGATAGCTCTTCGGCAGCGCATTCCACTTCTCGAGATTGGCGAAGGCGTGAACCATCGGACCGCCTTCCCAGAAGCCGGGATAGTAGTAGATACTTGGCGACCTTCTGGAAGCCGAGCTTCTCGTCGTCATACGGACCGACCCATTCGGCCGCGTCGATGGTGCCCTTCTCCAGCGCCGGATAGATGTCGCCGCCGGCGAGCTGCTGCGGCACGACGCCGACCTTCTGCAGCACCTGGCCGGCGATGCCGCCGATGCGGAACTTGAGGCCGGAGAGATCGGCGACCGTCTTGATCTCCTTGCGGAACCAGCCGCCCATCTGGGTGCCGGTATTGCCGCAGGGAAAGCCGATCACGCCGAACTTCTTGAAGAACTCGTTGCCGAGCGCCATGCCGCCGCCCTGGTACCACCAGGAGTTCTGCTGGCGCGCATTGAGGCCGAACGGCACCGACGCGTAGATCGCGAAGGTCGGGTCCTTGCCGACATAGTAATACGAGACGGTGTGGCACATCTCGACGGTGCCGTTGGAAGTCGCGTCGAGCGCCTGCAGACCCGGCACGACTTCGCCCGCCGGCGAACACCTGAATCTGAAACTTGTTGTCGGTCATTTCGGCGACGTATTTCGACAGCTGCTCGGCGCCGCCATAGATCGTGTCGAGCGACTTCGGGAAGCTCGACGTCATGCGCCACTTGATCTCGGGCGATGATTGCGCGATCGCCGGCGAGGCCACGGCTGTCGCGGCAGCACCGGCCGCTGAAACTTTCAAAAAATCACGACGCTTCATTCAGGCATCTCCTTGTTGGGGCGTTTCCCCGATTTCCGTGAAGCATCTCTTCCGGCGGGGCGAATTCCACGTCATGCCGAAGGCGCTCTGGCGGGGGCGCTTTAACACGGAAGTTCGGCTTGCGAAAACGCGACAAAGGCATGACAGCACTGATTAAACGAAAGTCGAATGCACGGCCGGAAACAGGCCTCAGGCCGCGGCGATGACGCCCTGGAGCTGGTCGCGGACCTTGGCGCCGATCGCGCGGTAGATCGCCGCGTGCGGGCCATCCGGCTCGCTGTCGACCACCGGCTTCCCGGAATCCGAGGTGGCGCGGATCGACATGTGCAGCGGGATCTCGCCGAGAAACGGCACGCCAAGCCGCTCCGCCTCGTGCCGCGCGCCGCCATGACCGAAGATGTCCGACCGCGTGCCGCAATGCGGGCACTGGAAATAGCTCATGTTCTCGACAATGCCGAGAACCGGCACGTTGACCTTCTTGAACATCGCCAGCCCACGCCGCGCGTCGATCAGCGAAAGGTCCTGCGGCGTCGAAATGATGATCGCGCCCTTTCAGCGGCACGTTCTGCGCCAGCGTCAGTTGCGCGTCGCCGGTACCGGGCGGCATGTCGACGACGAGAATATCGAGCGTTCCCCACGCGACATCCCGCAGCATCTGGGTGATCGCCGACATCACCATCGGCCCGCGCCAGATCATCGCGGTGTCTTCCTCGACCAGAAAACCGATCGACATGATCGCGAGCCCGAAGCGCCGCGATCGGGATCATCTTCTTGTCGTCGTTGAGCTGCGGCTTCTCGCGAATGCCGGTCAGCCTCGGTACCGACGGCCCATAAATGTCGGCGTCGAGCAGGCCGACGCGCAGACCGAGATCGCGCAAGCCCGAGCGCCAGATTGAGCGCCGGTGGTCGATTTGCCGACACCGCCCTTCCCGGACGCCACCGCGATGACCGCGGCAACGCCCGGAATTTCCGCCTGTTTCGACATCGGCGACGCCGACTTTGCGGCGGCCGGTGCGACGAACCGGCGGCACGCCGCCGGCGTGCCGGTGCGGTGGCGGCGGCGCCGGCAGCGCCCGGCTTGCGCTCGGCGGTGAGCGCGATCATGGCGACGCGTGACGCCGGGATGGCGCGCACGGCCGCTTCGGCCTGCGCCCGCACGCTTTCCCAGGCGCGGGCCTCGGCGGCATCGACATTGATCGAGAAGAACACCTTGCCGTCACTGACCGTGATCGGCCGACAGCACGTTGGCGTTGGTCAAGGCGACGCCGCGCGGCGACATCACCTTGGCCAGCGTATCGAGAACCTGTTGCTGCGTCACGCTCACGGCGCATCTCCTGAGCTATCTGTTATCCGGATGCGACCCATAGAGCGGTCCCGCTCAAAAGGCTACCGCGCTCCCGATGTCATCCACGCGCTCGGTCGGGCGCTGACGCTCCGACCCTGCTCCTTGGCGGCCTCGTAATTCAGTTCGATCATGACGCCATTGGGGTCATCGACGAAGATCTGCCAGAGATCGCCGCCGGGAACCTGTCGCGACGTCGAATTCCATCCCCTTGGACTCCAAGCCGCTGCTTCATGCCGGCAAAACCGCTGGCTGGCGAAGGCGACGTGATGGACAACGCCGGAATCCGGCTTTTGCGGCTCATCGGTCTGGAAATATCGACCAGATGCACCACCGGCTTGCCCTCGCTGTACATCCATGCCCCGGGAAGGCAAAGTTCGGCCGGGCGCCCTTCTCCAGGCCCAGGATATCCTCGATAGAACCGGACCGTGTCGGCGAGCTTGCGGGTCCGGATGTTGAAATGATCGAGCACGCCTACGCTGACGCCCATGCGATGTCACTCCCTTTTTCTGTGAAATCCTGATCTTCCGAAGGCCCATCCTAGCACGAAACCAGCCCTGTCCGCCAAACGAAGCCGTTGCCCTTCATGGCGCAGGGTTTATTGTGCCGGTTCCCATCTTCAGCGGAACCTGTTTCGGCACCGAACAGCCCGCCGGCCCCCTCCAGAACACGGTCCGGCTTCGCCAATGCCGGCGAGCAACCCAAGGTTGGACACATGGCTAAAGTCGCTTTTCTCGGTCTCGGCGTGATGGGTTTCCCATGGCGGGACATCTGGTGAAAAAAGGTGGCCACGAGGTGACGGTATACAACCGGACGGCGGCCAAGGCGAAGGAATGGGCCGACAAGTTCGGCGGCACGACGCGCTGCGACGCCGAAGGCCGCCGCCGAAGGCCAGGATTTCGTGATGTGCTGCGTCGGCAACGACAACGACCTGCGCGCGGTCACGCTCGGCGCCGACGGCGCATTCGCCGGCATGAAGAAGGGCGCGGCATTCGTCGACCACACCACCGCATCCGCCGAGGTCGCGCGCGAGCTTGACGCCGCGGCCACCAAAGCTGGCTTCGAGTTCGTCGATGCGCCGGTGTCCGGCGGCCAGGCCGGCGCCGAGAACGGCGTGCTCGACGGTGATGTGCGGCGGCGCTGACGACGCCTATGCGAGCGCCGAGCCGGTGATCGCGGCCTATGCGCGGATGTGCAAGCGGCTCGGGCCGCGCAGGCTCGGGCCAGCTGACCAAGATGGTCAACCAGATCTGCATCGCCGGACTGGTCCAGGGTCTGTCGGAAGGCATTCATTTTGCCAAGAAGTCGGGGCTCGACGTCGAGGCCGTGATCGACACCATCTCGCAAAGGCGCGGCGCAATCCTGGCAGATGGAGAACCGCTACAAGACCATGAACGACGGCAAGTTCGATTTCGGCTTTGCGGTGGAATGGATGCGCAAGGATCTGTCGATCTGCCTCGCCGAAGCGCGGCGCAACGGCGCGAACCTGCCGGTCACCGCGCTGGTCGATCAGTTCTATTCCGAGGTCGAGAAGATGGGCGGCAAGCGCTGGGACACTTCCAGCCTGCTCGCCCGGCTGCAACGCTGAGCTCGGAGTCCTGACCGGAACATGCCGCCGGCATTTTCAGGCTCTCGCCAACAGCTTGAAGCCGATCATGCTCTTTCGAGCATGGCCGGGCTTGTCCCGGCCACCCACGTCTCCTTACAGCCAGGTGTTAAGACGGGATGCCCGGCACATGGCCCGGGCATGACGATTTTCGGCGATAGGCCCTATTTCATTGGCGCATTTTGAGAGTCAGACGCTCAGGGAGCCCGCCGAACAGGTTAATTTAACCTCCGTTAACGGGATTCTTTAGCCCTTTAAGGCAGCTCTTAATGATTTAGCGCCAGAGATAGACAATGCAAAAGCTCGCGCGGTTCGCGGGCAGGATTTGTGTTGTTTGATGAGTAACCCGCAGAAAAGCCTGAGGTTGTGCAGCTTCCGGCCGAAACGCCGGTCGCAGCCGCCGGTCAACAGCCGGCGTGCCGCCGCGCAGCGGGTGCGCGAGGCCCGCGATCGGTTAACGTCGACCAGCGGAACCCGTCCCGCCTTCGACGCCGAACTGCTCCGGCAATATGCCCAGACCCGGATGTCGGCATCGTATGTCGTGATGCTGCTGGTGGTTGCGACCGGCGTGCTGTTCGGCTTCTGGATGCAGCCGCTGCTCGGCGGCGGCCTGGACCTGCGGCATGCTCTGCATTCATGCCGCCATCATCCGCAACTGCGCGAGGTTCCTGGCCGAGCCGCCCTCGCTCGCCGCCACCCGCAAATGGCGGACGCGGTTCGTGCTGCTCGATCTGCTCTACGGCCTGTGCTGGACGGCGATCCTGATCCATCCCGCCGGCCTCGACGTCGTCTCCAACACGCTGATGATGTTCCTGATGCTGCTGGTGATCGCGGTGTCGAGCATGCTGGCGGCGAGCCTGCCGATCGCCGCGCTTGCGGCGACCGCGCCGGTGACGGCGGCGATCGCGCTCGAATTTCGCGCTGAGCGGCACCTTCGACAATTACGTGCTCGCGGTGCTCGCGCTCGCCGCCGAGGGCTATTTCGCGCTGCTCGCCCATCGCCTGCATTCGACGACGCTGGCGACGCTGGAGGCGCGCGCCGAAAAGGACGCGCTGATCGGCGAGCTCGAGCAGGCCAAGGCGATCTCCGACGAGGCGCGCCATCGCGCCGAATCCGCCAACGTCGCCAAGTCGCGGTTTCTGGCGCAGATGAGCCACGAGCTGCGCACGCCGCTGAATGCGATCCTCGGATTTTCCGAGGTGATGAAGAGCGAGATTTTCGGCGCGCACGCCGTGCCGGTCTACAAGGAATATTCGGCCGACATTCACAATTCCGGCGTGCATCTGCTCAACCTCATCAACGAAATCCTCGACCTGTCGCGGATCGAGGCCGGCCGCTACGAACTCAACGAGGAAGCGGTGTCGCTGGTGCATGTCGTGGCCGACTGCCATCATCTGCTGAAACTGCGCGCCACCAGCCGCGGCATCACCATTCACGAGGTGTTCGAGCAGGGCATGCCGCGGATCTGGGGCGACGAGCGCGCCATCGCGCCAGATCGTGCTCAACCTGCTGTCGAACTCGATCAAGTTCACTCCGCAGGGCGGCGAGATCTGGCTCAAGGTCGGCTGGACCGCATCGGGCGGACAATATCTGAGCGTCAAGGATACCGGCTCCGGCATTGCCGAGGACGAAATCCCGATCGTGCTGGCCTCGTTCGGCCAGGGCTCCAACTCGATCAAGTCGGCCGAACAGGGCGCGGGCCTCGGACTGCCGATCGCAAAAAGCCTGATCGACATGCATGGCGGCACCTTCACGCTGAAATCGAAGCTGCGCATCGGCACCGAGGTCGATCGTCACCTTCCCGCCGGAGCGCGTGATGTCGGCACTTGGCGCCGATGGCCGAGGAGGCTCCGCCGCTGCAGCCGGAAACCGCCACCGATCCGCCGACGACAAGCGCCGGATCCGCAACAAGCCGATCATGAGTGCCGGCACTGGATTGTAACTGCGAGTGCTTGCGCAAACGACCGAAACCATTTCACTATCCCACAATGAGCAAAGAAACGCCGTGTATCGCAGTCTGTATGATCGACCCCAGGACCAACCTCTGCTTCGGCTGCGGACGTACGCTGCCGGAGATCGCGCGCTGGCACCGGATGGAAAGCGCGGAGCGGCTGGCGGTGATGGCGCAGCTTGCCGGCGCGCATGGCCGACGCCGGCCTGGTCCGCCCGGATGGCGGCCAGTCCAAAGCCGCTGACTGCCATCAGCGGCACCACTTGCACAGGAGGCGCGCTGTGATCCGTGTCCTGCTCGTTGCTCTGATGCTCGCTGCGACCGCCGGCGCCGTGGTCGCCTATGGCGACCCGAAACAGATCGCGCGCGCCAGCGACACCGTCTCGCAATATGCTGCGCAGCCGGACGGCGTCGCCGGCGCCGCGCCGTGCAGATCCCGCGCGGCCAGGCCGGCGAATTCGCGCTGCATGCCAAGATCAACGGCGTCGACAGCGCCGATGGTGATCGATACCGGCGCGACCTCGGTGGTGCTGACCTGGGAGACCGCAAAGGCTGATCGGGCTGCCGCTGGAGATGCTCGAATATGACGTCGACGTCGAGACCGCCGGCGGTCACACCAGGGCGGCGCGGCTGACGCTCGACCGGCTTGCGGTCGGCAAGCTGGTCGAGACACTCGGTGCCGGCGCTGGTGGTGCCGCGCGGACAGATGAAGACCAATCTGCTCGGCATGAGCTTTCTGGACCGGCTGGAAAGCTGGGGCGTGCGCGCCGACCGGCTGATGCTGCACGAGCTATCCCTAGAGCGGGATGACTTTTCTTCGAATCGTCATCCCGCTCTATCTTTTGTTTGAGCATGATCTCCGCGCAAACGCTTCGCGTTTGTCGCGAGGGAAAACCGGTACCCACCCATCGGGTCGTGGCCCGAGGGCATGCTCTTGCCGTGATCATGCATCTAGGCGAAGAATGCATTGACATTAGCCGTGCTGGTTGCACAACCGGGGCATGAGCGAGCCGTCCGATTGTGACACACACGCTGAAGGCGACATTCAAGTTCAAATTGAATGGCGAGACGGTTTCCATTGATACGGTCGGCCAAGCCTATCGATTCATAACGAAGCTCAGCTCGGTCGAGTGGATGGAGTTCAGATCGCTGCATCACGACGCCGTAACGCGCTTCGCAGGTGCCGTCTGAAAATGCAATGTTGACCGTGCAGGCGACAAACGCGTTACGCGCGCTGTTTGCTCGCGCGCAATCTTCTATCGTGATTTTCAATCAGCCCGGCCGGGCTTCATTGTGCCGTCGATTGGATGTACGGACCGTACAGAAAGTCCTGCAGCCATTCGTAGGCTTTGACGATTGGTACCGTCATTGCCAGGACCAAAATGCAGAAACAGTGCTGCTTCGAAGATCATGCGCTCGATCCCTACTTTCTGCAGGACCATGGATGACGAACGCAACGCCTACCGATCGACGTATGCCGAGCTTACAGGCCTGGCGGATGGCATCACTACGACCGATCCATCAGGGCGATTTACCTTGGCATAGACGCCGAAAATATTCTTTATTCCTGCGGAAAATTTGGTCCAGCTGCACGATAAGGATGCATCGTCGCACCGCTGGGCTTTTGAGCGTGCGGCCTGGCGTGCCAGTTCCTGGGATCCGGATCACATTGTTGGGAGTAATCACCAGCGGCGCCCCCAGTGGGGTTACCGTGTCCGCTGAAGACTGATCGCTTTGAAAAGCCGCCTCCGCCCTCAGCCTTTGCTTCTCTGCAAGGGCTTCCGTAATGGCATCTCGCCGCTGGGCATTGCAGAAATACGATGTATTCCTCGTCGAAGCTTTTCAGTTCTTTTGGCGTTGGATTTGGACCTGCGATATCGAAGCGACGGTTCTGCAGGAAATCGTAGTAGGCATATCCACCACCAGGCTTGCGCCGGCCTATGAACTGCTTGTCGCACTCGGCTATCAATGAGGCGCGCTCATCTTTTGACGATGCGGCCGTTGCCCGCCGTTTCTCGGAACACGCTTCGTAATCCTGCGGAGCGTGCGATGGCCACAACTGGACGCCAAGCCACGTCGAGACGACGAGCGCGCAGCAGATTGATGCGATTGCGACGAACCTGGACCTGATTTTTGCTCTCACATCGCTTTTCTCACGCGAACTATGCCTCGGTTGCGAATCTCAACCGATATCCGGCTGATGTCATCTGCTTATTCGAATTCTCCCCATTATTCGACCCCGGGCTTCGTTTTTGGAACGTCTGCCTTGCGCAAATCCATCAGCTTCCCGCAAGCATGCTTTCTCGCGGTTTCATTTTCCAGGCGCAGGCTCTGCACTCGGTCGCTGCGTGAACGGACCAGAAGCGGCACGCCTATTGCACAATCCCAGAGGGTCCGTGCCTGGAACCTCCAGCGATGGCACGGGCTGAGGCCCGGCGCACCTCATACCGGCCAGGTGCGCCGGAGCCCCTGCCCGTTTCCGCAGTTTCGGTATGTTGTCAGGCTCGAATTCTCTGGATGCTTTGGGCCGATGCAACGTGGCGCCGAGGCCCCCGCCAATGCCGCGGAGCGCCCAATGGATCGTGCATAACACAAATCATTGGGGTGCGGTAAGACCCAATATGATCCCGGGCAGATCAGGGTTCCAACCTTGATCGTTCATGCCAAGTGGGACTCAAGCTGGAACGATAGACCTCTCCTGGCCTGTTGCTCCGAACGTCGGGCAGCTCAAGAACATTTCCTCCGATCGTATGATCACATTGAGAAGGAACTCACCGGTGGCGATGGAGAGGAGCTGGATGCAGCTTGTTCCGCGCGCTGATGAGCTCGCTCGGTCTTGTCCTCATACCTTGCCCTCGCACTCTGGCAAGTCGGCCCGCATCATTGAACACGACAGATAAATAACATCGGCGTGGCGCCGAGAGAGAAGTTTTCAACGCAGCGCTGTTAACTACAATTTTAGACGTTGCTCGGCGAAAAGCCTGTCTGTTGTGTGTGCATGACACAAAATTAAGGTTGGTCAATCTCGTTAAGCAGCGGCTGCGGAGACGGGGTTTTTTCTCAGCTCGCGGTATTTGAAGAACGGGGTTCTGATTGTGATCCGAACAATTTGGATCGCGGCGCTTTGCCTTGCAGATCTTGGCGGATTGCTCGCGACGCGGGTAACCGCATCGATTTCTGAGGGAGCCGTCCGTGATCCAGCGACGGTCGGCACCAGCTTCGCGCAGGACACTCATGATGAAGGCGGATAGACTCGATCTCACCATACCCTCGCTATCCCGCAGAGAACGTTCCGGGCTGCTCCGACCGAACCGCATTGCCGCAGTGATGGTCCCGGGCTAAGCCTGCGACGTGCGCGAAAATCGGAAATCCGCATCCGCCTGGTCGAGGGTGCCCAGCGGAACGCCGTCGTGCCAGGTCCGCGACCGCGCCCCAAGATCAGGCCGGCAAAGCATGCAAAAAGACGTTGTCAAGGCGTCGGTCGATCTCAAAGCTTGTCATCAACAAAATGGCTTCTGGCAGCATGTTGATTTCGTTGAGCGGTGAGCAATACGTAACTGGAACGAAGTAATAC
>ERZ1370068.10591-contig-9276_pt1 | contig 32584 bp, 59 predicted proteins | sample MGYA00561227_ERZ1370068 | MGnify/ENA primary metagenome ERZ1370068 (study PRJEB38410, sample SAMEA6850437) | metagenome | study: Metagenomic assessment of the ecological functions of the soil: analysis of the soil microbiota associated with the...
TTAAGTTACGTATTGCTGTTCTCTTTATGGAGTGCCCAGGCGCGATGGAAATAGCGCACCGGCCTTGCAACCTCGCTTGCGCAGCCAGGCCCTGACCGCGACAGGCTGCGGTCGGAACCACGGGGCACTCGCCGGAGATAGATCCCTTCAATCGGTGGATGTTGACGCGGTCGAGTTCCGTTGTCGATCCCTGCCGGTAGTCGGATAGCTGGAGCTTTGCCTATCTCGCTGACGCGCAGTCCGTGATGATACATCATCCGGAAGATCGCCCTGTCCCTGGCTGATGTGATGGCCTTGAAAAGCGCTCTTTCTCCGCAACCGTCATGTACGGCGGGAGCTTTCGCTGCCTGCGTTTCTTTTGGCCTTAACCGTTTTGACCTCGCTCAAATGCCCGGTTTTATTGGGTTTTTGGCGAACCGAACATTATAGCTGTAATGTTCGGTTCGAGGCCTTTTGACGCCGTTTTTCCCATGATTCCGCTATTCTACTCCTGCCGCCATCCGGTCGTAATGTTCGGTTCAAAAAGTGCCAGATTTCGTGAAAAAAGCCCGCCTTGCAGACAGAACGCATCGCGGCGGCGCGGCGCGCCGCGTAAAATGGCACGGAAATGACACTGGTAAGGGGGGCGGAAACTTGAGATATATCGACCGCATCACGGGAAAGCTCATCACAACCCAAGCAGAGTTTGATGCCTTGCGGGACGATCCGGTCTCCTTACCAGTAGTAGATCCTGTTGGTTCTAGGAACCTTCGATATCTTGGCGAGGTTTACCTGGAGGCGTGGGCAGGAAATTCACCGCACGAGGAGTACGCTGGATTGTTGCCGAAGATCCGGTCGGAAGCGATCGCGAGGTCACGGGAGCAGTGGCAACCAAGGAAGAATACGCCGGCCGGCTGGAGTGGTTCGACCAGTGGTGATGCCAGCCGTGAAGGATAAGCTAGATGCCCGGGCCGTATACTGGACCGCAAGTCGTGGCGCCCAAGCCTTTAAATAGCGTTCGCCGGGGGATTCTGTCAATCTTGCCACATGGCAAACTCTGTCACAACGTCTGTACGATCCCTCAATTACGACACCTGGCTGCCCATGCCAGAGGTCGAAACAAGGACCGGCATGAGCCAGCGGACCATCTACCGGATGGTGCAGGAAGGTAAACTGCGGCAGAGCGTCCCGGCCCATTCCCGGCGGCGTCCCCTGCCGATCTTTCATCCCGACGATGTGGCAACCTTCGAGGAGCAGCGGGTTAAGGAAGCCGGAGATCCTGCCGCCAGATTCCGCCATGGCAAAACGGACAGTAAACGGACATTCGACGGACAGTGGTCTGCTCTCGAGGTTGGTCCGCGCACTGACCGTACCAGCCCACCTCTGGCTCACCCTTCAGGAAGCTGTGGAGTATTCAGGACTACCGGCCGCCACCCTGCTCGAGTTTCTTCACAGCGGCCGTCTCCCGGCCATCGACGTCGGACGCTCGCCGCCGCGGTGGACAGGTGGAGAATACGACAAGTCGATCTCAGGAAGCTGAACGCCATACCCCTGGAGACGCATTACAAGGTCCTGGCCGATCCGCAGCAGGTTTAGGCACTCGCGGACCTCCTGGGGGCTCAAATTTCGCGTCCTGGAGCCTCCGCTGCGCATCACGGGCCGTCTGGATGATGGCGTAGTCCCATGATGGTCATCAGTCGGGGCCGGCTTCGGCTTGGTCGGTCTCTTCTGCATACAATCTCCGTTGTTCGCATCTCCATAGGCACAAGTTGAAGTCATGGTCTCCGTTCAGGGTACACTCCACGCCGCAGGAGGCGCAGATTACGGTGGTCATCGCTTCAACTGCGGTGCCCACCACACTGCCAAGGCTGGTACGGTTCGCCATGCCCGTCTTGGCCAGTATGATCGACACGAACGTCTTGATCGTGCCTTCGCCTAGATGGAGCTCATGAGGCGATGTTCTTGTTCGTCGATGCCGCAGGCGATGAGGTCCGCAATCTGCACCTGGCGATGCGTGAGGGGGTTGCCCAAGCATTGAGGCTAGATCTCTGGGGGATTGATCTTGGGACGTTTGCATTCCAGACAAACGCGCATCGAGCCCGCGTCGGTGTAGTCGGTGTAGTTCCGGCCACATCGACCGCAATTCTTCGGCACGCCCGTAGAGATCCCCGGCGAAGCGTGCGGATTGAGAAACATCATACAACTCCCTATAACGGGTCGATGGCGAGATTCAACGGCACACGGCAACTACCTCCCCCTCCCGCCTCGACAGGCTCGGCAGGAATTCCAAATCAACCCGTCATCCACACTGTGAAGCCGTGATCTCACTCGTCGCAGATAGGCCGAATCAGGCCTCACGTCGCCAGGCACGGCTGATTCGCAGATCGAGCACACGCTCATCGTCGGATCAGCTTGCCGTTGTCGTTCATCCAGCTCTAAGCCAGTCCGGATGGTCAGGATCGAGTATCTCGTCCTTCCGGTTGCGTCATGCCTTCCCTCCCACCGGCTTTGGCTTCCAGGATTCAGGGCCGCATTCTTTTTGGCAGATTCGCCTCGGTGAAAAGCGCCAATTTGGTTAAGGGATTCTCGCCGAAAGCCCCCGCTGCCGTCAGGTCGCGAGGATCTGAGTTCTCGTTGTGAGATTCCAGGAATTCCTCAATCGGCGCTTGCCGTCCAATACTGCCAGCCGGAAGCCCAGCCCTTCGCCAGCAGAATCCATTCGTAAGTTTCGGTATCGACCAGATACAGCCGGTTATTCGCCATTCTTCCCCTCCCACCGGCGCCGCTTTCGCTGTGACCCAATCTCCCCCGAGATTTTGCCGTAACGAGGCGGCGGCGCCGGCAGAACTTGATAGATCCGGATGCGTCCATCCCTGGCTCTTTTGGAACCCGTGTCCGGCGTAGGGATGTAGAGCCCAGTCTGCGGGCTCGTGAAGACGTTTAGCGGTGCATGCGGGGCAGTTCATTTGGTGCTGCCCTCACGGCCGTATCCGTCCGGCACGCATGATCCCGTCGATGGAGCACGGCTCTTCCGGGTGCTCGACCAGATAGCTGGATTGCGGCGGCAGCGTTAGCTGGCGGCCTTTGTAAGCTCGACTGCCGCCGCAAGAAGAGCCTGCCCTGAAGTCACATCCCCTGAACGCTCATGCGCTCGAATGTGGACGGCTTGTCAATGCCTCCAGTTTCGCGCCACGTCTCAAATCCATCGATATGCCCAGTTTGCCAGGGAAGGCAGGATTGTGATCAGCGAACCATTGTACTTCTGGGACTCGTGGTAACCTGGATTCTGCCCAGTATGTATTTCGTGGTCGTGCCGATCTATCATGCCGAGCCCCCTCTTTTTCCGCGCGCTTCTTCCACGGCACGGTCGATATCCTCCTGCGACGGGCTTCGCACCCAGAGCTTCGAAGATTTCCCGGTGCTGACGCCGCACCGGGCACGCCGCACCTCTCCAGGTGCGCGTAATCGGGCGGTTCCTCGTAGGGTACGAGGTCGAGGGACTTCGCCACGGCGAGTGAGGCGATCTCTTTCTCTCCATGCCTGAAGGGAGAGCCTACTGCGGGTGCCCGGATGGGATGTTCGAGGGGACGCCTCGGGAACATCTCCGTGGGGCCAGGGGCCTCGATTCCGTCCCGCGGCTTGAACTTGGAGCAGAAGATCTGGCGTGCAGGGTCCGGGGGCCGCAGCCATTCATTGCATAGCAGAACGGTACGGGCGACCAGCCATTCGACCTGATCGAGGCTCTGCGCCGCCATGCTGGCGACGAGTTTTGCTTAGGGCGAGGCGGCACGCAGGGTCGGAGGGGAAAGAACCGCAACAGGTCAAATCGCTCAAGAGGACGTTGACGTCGTCAGTCGAGCATCAGATCCTCCCGAATTTGGCAAATCGCCGCTGGGCCTCTTCCCGCACCGATCTGGCGTAGCTTTTCTTGGCGGATGTCGCCGCGGCTCTCTTCTTCACGTCGGGTGGGGATCTGTAGACACAGGTTTCAGTAACCAGTTCGACGTGCTGGGATCTCACCATCGCCATCGTCCTGCCAGTTCGCAGGACAGGTGTACACGGCGAGGCGCTCGGAGGATGTATAGCCGTTGCTCCCCGGTCCGGTTATCAAAGAATGGCTTGGTTTTCGCTTCGTCGAAGTGGTCTCTCGCCAGTAGGTGGACTTGAATTCCTGATAGAGGACCGATCCTCCTCCGCTGTTGATCGCTCCGCAGTTGCGGTTCTCTCGAGGAGGACAGGTTCTGCCGGCTTGTACTTGTAGCGCACAACGGCGGAGGAGGACGAGGCTCTTTTTCTCTTAATGTTATTTCAGTTCTTTCAACATATAAGGACGCGGCAAGCGCGTTTGCGTCCCGGCGCGGAGACCCTTTCCAGTGCGCGGATGGCTACTTCCTCGGCCTCGGTAGCCGCGCGCAGCCCCAGCTATCTCCTCAATATGATCGCGCGCGGCTACAAAGTCATCAATGATACAGAGACTGCATTTAAAAACGACTTATGATGGTTTGAGGGGCTCCCAGAACTCCGGAACCAGTCTGAAATTGTAGCGCGCGCGACTACAATCTTGCTCCTTGGGCTGGCGGGGTACCGCCCAAGAATATATCAACACCTGCCCCCGTAAAGCGCCACCATCTGGAGCCTTACGCGAAGCCAATCCCGCATCCTCGAGTCTCAAGCCCGCCGGACACGTTCCCTCGAAAATCCGGTCTGCTGCCGGATATCGTTAGCGTAAGCGACCGCTTTTCGCCCGCTTCCATGATGACAGCCAACTCCTGCTGCCATCGGCGAGTTCCAGGCAGGCGTAGACCGCCGCGCATCGCTCGAGAGGGAGCGCAGGCACATGCCTCGCGCGCGCCTTGGTATTGATAGTACTCGCCGTCCTTTAACTTCGACGGTCGCTTCTTGTCTGCTGCTTTCAGTTTGAAACCCATTACGTCCCTTTCGTCTTGATTTCAGGGCATGGGCCGTGCAATAATCAGATTGCCCATGTCTCCCACATGTGCCTCAACGTGAACTCGTCCGGGATTGGCTGACAGCTCGGGTCCCGGCAAAAGCTCAGCGTTGGATCAGGTCCCCTAGCCTGAAGGAATAAAGCCGTCCACCGTGGGCGGCTTCGCTTTTTAGGGAATACGCAAACCTCTATCTACCTGTGTTTGCAATAAACCTTGTCGAAGATTGTAGACCGCGCGCGGCTACAATCTTCCTTTTCGGCCTCAGATGAATTCACTTCAAATCCCCGTCTCACTGGGGTCTGGGACAGCGGCACGGTTGATACGCCAGTCTGGGAAGACCGGCCCGCACCGCGCATCCCAAATCACAAACACTATACGCCGGGAATGGAAGAATACAAGATAGCAGTACGGCTATAGCCGGAATATACCTTGTATTGGCTTGTTGTGAAATGATAGTCTGAACTTGCATATAGCGTGTACGCGAAACCTGCCAAGTAAGACGTTGCGGCTTCGCTTACTTTAGTAAAGCAACACGTTGATTCGCCGGGTAACCCAGGCTGAGGGGGAGCCATTTGGCGATGCTTACGGTATTCCCTTGACCCTGTCGGTTATCCGGCGGATCTCCCAAAATCTGCCATCTTAATTCTTCCTCGTTCAAGATTCTACGCCTCGCGAATAGCAATCTGTCATTGGCTATTTTCGCTCGCGTGTAATGGACGATAAGGATGCCACGTAAAGCCAAATCGAAACCAGCCCAGCCGACCGCCGCGCAGTGGAACCAGCGCGCGAAACTGATCGAAGAGTACGCCGCACTCGACCAGACGCGTCTCCAACTTCAAGCCCACGTTATTCCGCCACGCGAAGTTGCGCGAACTGATTCTCGACTGGTTCCCAGGCGCTGCCCCGGAAGATGAGATCTATGGTTTCCGGCGTAAATTGCGATATTCGTAATCTCATCACGGGACAAAGTCCGTGCCGTGACACCCGAGGGAAAGCAGAAACTGTACCGTCTTTGGGGATCCCGCGATTTTATCGCCAAGAGCGTGGTGCTCTTAAAATCGTTACCGGACCCGAAAGATGAAACAGGGCGAGTATACCGTACAGGCCATGACCGGCCCGAGGCATCTGCGAGTAGTGAGCAAAGCCTCGGGCAGCCGCTGAATCCAGCGGCATAGACGTCTCGCGGGGAGACGGACCACATAAACCCTCCCGGCCTCGTATCAAGACAGGAAATACTGTGTGCTCAAAGCCAGTGAACAGCCGCATCCCGGTGACGGCTGGCCCCGAGGCTCGTGGAGATGGCCGATCCGCAGCGGGCCGAAGCGTTGATGCGCGCCCCCAACGTAGAGCGCTCGCGCTACAAGCGTAACATTGTCGAGTTGCAGATCGTCGATTATGGGGACTCATCGCGCGTGCCTCCGAAGTGGGGCAACCCGCAGAAGCTCTCCACCGATCTGGAAGCAGACGACAACCCCGCGCGGGTCTGGAAATTTAAGCAGATAAAGTTGCGCGGATCGCTACACTAAACATGGGATACTGCCCTAGGATTGTCGCTCATCAGCGTATAGCGTCTCCGCAATTGAGCGGGAAGTGGCCCCGAGGCATCCTCCAAGTCTGCAGCTCATCCCTGCAGGCTGGTCGGATCACCACTTGGGGGCCCGCATCCCGCACTGCAAATAGATGCCCTCCACAAATTGCACAGGTACGGCATTGTGACCGTAGGTAACCTCAAAAACTCCTAGACCCACTTGACGAGAAGTTGCTCATCATCGTGGTCGGTCTGGTCGAGGATGACGACGGCGACGAGAGCGAGGTGTGGTTCGGGCTGCGGGATGTGACCAGCGAAATTGACCAGGACACCGCAGAGGACTACGCGCGGTTCGGCTGCGTGCCGATCGAAGATGCCAGCGATGGCGACTAAAGATCCGCAATTCCTATCGGAGCATCATTGGCCGCGAACGCGACCCCAATGATCCCGCGACTCGCGGAGAAGATTGCGCAAGTTGGTAACTTCCTCCACCTCGAGTGCGGGCACCGGGTACTGCATTTCGACGTCGCCGAACAGATCGAGGGCGAGGTGCTGTGCGAGCAGTGCCAGGGATAAAGTTTCCAGGGATGAGCTTTCAGGCAAGGGGACCTGAACGATGACCGGCTGGGGTAAGCCATTCCCGGCCGGCCATCCGTTGTGAATGCCGCGGCGGAAAGATAGTAGGACGACCCCAGGTCGGAACGTGAACGGCAGAAGCGACTTCCTCCAGGCATATTCCGGCACGTTCAGCATTGCGCGCGGCGGGGCGCATCGCAAACGTAAGCACCGCAGTCCCACCACCGATGGTTCCGCAAGGACACGAACTACCGCGAGACGTTCCTGGAGCTGAAGCAGGAATCCCTTCACTATCTCGAGAGCGTGGGGCATAGAGAGGGCGGGGAAGGGTGGCTCGAGCCGGTCTTCTACCAGGGGGCGCCGTGCGGCGAGGTGCGCCGCTACGATTCCGGTCTGCTGCAATTCTTATTGCGTGGCATGATGCCCGAAAAGTACGGCTCCAAGACGGAGATCATCGGGACCTCAGGGCGCCCCGATGCAGGCGAAGATCGAGGTAGTTTTCGTGAAGCCCGGGGAGGATTCAGGTTAGCACGTATGGTAGCGCAGCTTCGCTGTTCAGGGCTGTGTATTGACCGCACGCGCAGCGGGGCGCGTCCTTGCGCGGTCGACCACGCGCCGCAGCGGAGGCTCATGGCGCGGGCGGTGCGGCTGGTGAGCTTAAGTAAGAGGGTCATATGCTCGAAGCCGCCATCGATACCTTGGAGAATTTCTGCTCTGTTCAAATCTGCCATGCGGTTTAGGACGTATGGAAGCCTCTTCAGCGGAATTGGTGGTTTGGATCTTGGCCTCGATCGTGCGGGTTTTCAGTGCAAGTGGCAAGTCGAGAACGACCCGTACGCAGTGCAAGCGTCCTGGAGAAGCACTGGCCCCACGTAAGGACAATATGGCGACATCACCACGGTACGCGGAGACGAACTGGAGCCCGTGGACCTCATCTGCGGAGGCTTCCCCTGCCAGGACCTCAGTCAGGCAGGAAAGCGTGCCGGCATCGAGGGAACTCGCAGCGGCCTTTGGTTTGAGTACGCCCGCATTGTTGGGGTGGTTAGACCCCGATTCGTTCTTATTGAGAACGTCCCAGGTCTCCTTGTTTACGACGCAATGTCGAAGAGTGGTCGGAGAGTTGGCCCGACTCGGGTATGTGGGGGCTTGGCGAAGTCTACGAGCTTCAGAGTTCGGCGCCTCCCATCTCAGAAAGCGAGTCTTCATTGTGGCCTACCGCTGGTGCCTCCTGCATAGCGAACGACGGGGAGACGCCGAAACCTGGGAAGCACGCAAGCAGAGGAATATCGAGAAGCATTACAACGGCAACGGAATCGGGCACCGCCGCTGACGATAGCGGCAACGTGCTGGCCGACTCCGCAGGAGCACGACCGGCACGCCGGTTACCGGACACCCGAGATGGTGATTCGCGGCACGGATCAGAGCGGCGCGGAGTATCGAACCTGAACGATACGGCGGAATATTGGACAACTCCGCATACGAACTGCACGAGAGGCCGGGAACGCAGGGACGCCTCGGCGGCGAGAACCTGCAGACGATGGTCGAGCATTGGCCGACGGGTAACGGCAGCGGACTGGAGAAGCGAGGCAGACCAGCCGCGCAACGGCGGCACAGCTACAACCGGCCGCGGGACCGAGCCTGCCGCCTTCATATTGAACGAATGGGATTCGCGCCGGCACCAGGCGACGCCCGATGGCCGCAATCCTCAGAGAACGTCCAGACCTCGCGCCGCTCTCGCCTCGTTTCGTGGAATGGCTGATGGGATTCCCGATTTCCTGGACGGAGCTATGAGCAACCGCACCAAACGCCTCGGACGCCTCGGCAACGCAGTTGTGCCTCAGATTGCCGAATGGCTGGGCCACAGGATTCAAGCCTTCAATGACGCCAACGATTGAGACGCGGACGCGCGCACCGTTCCCCGAGAAGTTGAACTTCCTGTTCGACTCGTTCCCCGTACAAAGTCGCGTATGGTGGCCGCGGCGGCACGAAGTCCTGGGGATTCGCGCGCGCGCTTCTCATCCTGGGCACTCAGAAGAAACTGCGCATCCTTTGCGCCCGGGAGACGCAAAAATCAATCCGCGACTCGGTCCACCAGCTACTCGTCACGCAGATGCAGGACTTGGGACTGGAGGACTTCTACCGCGTCGAGAAGTCCGCGATCTACGGATGCCAACGGAACGACGTATCCTTTCGCTGGGTCTCAAGCACAACATCGACAATCTGAAGTCGATGGAAGCGATCTCCATCTGCTGGGTGGAAGAGGCGCAAGGCGTCTCCAAGAACTCCTGGGACAAACTCATCCCCACCCTATTCCGCATCCCCGATTGCGAGTTGTGGATCTCCTTCAATCCCGACTTGGAATCCGACAACACCTACCAGCGATTCGTTGTCGATCCGCCGCCTGGCGCGGTGGTGCAGAAGCTGACGTGGCGGGATAATCCGTGGTTTCCAGAGGGCTTGCGGCGGGAGATGGAGGATGCGCGCCGGAGGAACGTAGACGAGTATAACCACATCTGGGAAGGCGTTTGCATCAACACGCTGGCGAATGCGATCTACGCATCCGAATTACGTGCAGTGGACACCGAGAACCGCATCCGGCGCGTTCCCTACGACCCCTCTAAACCCGTCGATACCGCCTGGGATTTGGGATTCGGCGACATGGTGAGCGATCTGGATGTTCCAGTCGTTCCCGATGGAATTCAGAATCATCGACTACGAGGAAGGCGAGCGGGAGGCCATCCACCACTACCTCGCGGAACTTCAGAAGCGGCCCTACATGTGGGGCACCGACTACCTGCCGTGGGATGGCGGATTGAAAGCACTGGGGACGGGCAAGAGTATCGAAGAGCTAATGCGCGCAGCGGGCCGTAAAGTGCGCGTGGCACCGAGGCTGCCGATCATCGACGGCCTCAATGCGGCCCGCACAATATTCCCTTGTGCTGGTTCGATGAATCGAAGTGCGCTGAAGGAATACGGCACCTGCGCTGTTACCGCTACGGCGAGATGAAGACGATCGAAGGACCGACCAGGGAGCCATTACACGATTTGCACTCCCACGCGGCTGACGGATTTCGCACCCTCGCGGTAAGCATCCGGCAGCCTCAGAAAGAGAAGGAAAAGCAGCAGCAGCAGTATCAGCATACGAGCCCGTGGAGTTGATATGCGATTAAAAGCGAGAACGAACTTTCGAGTACGAGGGAACAGCCTATAAGACCGGAGGACGTCCTCGACGTGCCCATGACCGTGACGCTGTGGCGATCGATCAACCGCGATCGCGCCATGATCTGGAACCTCGAGGATTATGCGCAGCGTTCCAAGATACGCGGAGGACATAGAGGTGCCGCCTTTGCCGGACGTTCCACCGGTCACGATCACTCCCACCAGCGACGACATGGGAGCCGGTGCTGGAGCCGGAACCTTCAGACGTCACCATTACAGGCCCGGGCACCAGTGGCACCTGGACCGTCAACCAAGGACGCGCACCGCCACCTGGCTCACGTATACGCCGATGACGCCGCAATCGACGGACGGCACGGTCAACTATAACGTCACAGCCAATGCGGGTACGGAACGGGTGGCGCACCTCTACACCAACGGCAAGACATTCACGATCACACAGGCCGGCGTGGCGTCGCGGCCAGGAGCAGGAAACCTTAATTTCAATAGGAGATGAAAACGATATGAGTTGGAAACGAGGTTGGGTCTACACGGAATCGGACGCCATCGGACGCACGCCGATAACGAATTGCCGGGTGGTGGCGGACATCCCGACAACGATCTACCGGGAGGCGGCGGGCGGCATCCGGACAACGAACTACCCGGAGGTGGCTCACATATGGGGTGGGCGGCTCGCTTGATCAAGTGGCTGCTCAGGTCCTCACATCGGCGGCGGGCCGGCGGCAAACCGCCGGGATTCCCATCATCTGGCCGCCTGACCCGGATTGGGACATTCCGGTGGATCCTCCGCACCCGTGGCTTGCCGGGCACTGGGTGCCGGTCGATGGCGGGTTGGGGCAATGGGCCGGTATGGGGCTGGTCGCCGAGTCGATATAGGGCTGGGGCGTCGGTGGCGGCGGTGGCGGCACGTTGCCCGTGCGTCCGGGTCACTGGGTGCCGGTCGATCCAGATTACGACAAGCCGCTACGCGAGCGGCGATGCGGTGGAGAGCACGTATGGGGCAAGCCGCAGCCGAAGTGGGTGTTCATCTTCCATATCGGGCCGGATTACGGCGCAGCCGGCAGAACCAAAATGAACCAGTCTGATCTGTCCCGGTGCGCTCAAGAGGAATTGACCATCGGTGAACAGATACCGTGCCGGCCATCCGCAGGAATTCGGGTTGCGGTTGGGGGCGCAGGACTGGCTGAAGGAAGAGGCGATGTTGCTCCTGTCCCAGCGGGAGTTGGTGGGACAGGAGCAAAGGGGTGAGCAATGCCTAAATTTCTGGAAGACGCACTGATGAAGGCGGCGCCACCAAAGGCCTGAAGGGCGATGCCGCGGACAAGTACACCTTCGGCGCGCTTGAATAATATGGGCGCAATGAAGGGAACAAAGAGACCGCAAAGGGCAAGCGCCATGACCAAGAAGCACCAGGCGAAATTGTCGGCAGCCACGGCCGCGACGAATTCGCCAGACAAGGCGGACGCCATCATGGGCACCATGGGGGCTGACGATGGACGACCGCTTCTCTGATCAACCGGTTCCTCGGCGCCCGCGGCCTCGCCACTCTGGAAGACCCGCACGGGCTGGTAGCCGCAGCTGGGATTCCTCATCGAGGGCACGACCAGTTCCGCCGTGCATTGATCAAGTGCGTGCCGGAGGAACGGCGCAGCATGTACGAGGCCTTGAGGCCGCACCTGTAGCTTCGAGCCGAAGCCGCTGGACGTCTACATCGCCGAGGCCGGTGCCGAGGCTGAAGCGCAGCAACTGCCCACGGTCGATGCCGAGGGCAACTTCGTCGCATACCGATACCGCGACCATCCGCACGATCGAGCGGCTGGTGGACGAGTACCCTGTCGGCGCATCACCTGTCGGTCACCTGTAAGAAATGTACGAAGGTGGCGACCTTCCACGGGCACAGCAGCGTGACGCGGTCGTGGAAACTCGCGAACGGCGGGGTGGACCTGGGACGAGATGAAGGGCGACGGGCTGGAGATCTGCCCCGACTGCCCCGCGGTGAGGAACTGACATGGACATTATCCAAGTACTGATTGTGTTGGTCGTGGTGGGAGTGGTGCTTTATTTGATCCAGACATACATTCCCATGGTCCCGCCGATTAAAACCATCATCACCGTGGTGGTGGTCTTAATCTTGTGCATCTGGCTGCTCAACGTATTCGGCATAGGTACGACGCCGGTGGTAATCAGGCGCTGATAGAGAATCGAATGGCGGATAATGCCGAAAGCGACCCAGGAATGCCAATCTGCCCTCGACAAGCTACTTCAGTCTTGGCACTCAGGCGGCTCACTTTCAATGTTGGCGACGCGGCGGATGTTCCTCGAGCGCAGTGACTCCAGCCGTCTTGCACTCAGGACTATGCGCAGTTTTAACGAAGATCTACCAGGAACGCCGCGGAGTGGTGAAGCCACGCATGGTCATTTTCAGCGAGGGGTGGACGGGCAATATGTAGCGGGTGGCCGGCTTTCCCGGCGACTGGCGAACCTGCCGAGTACGATCTATATCGACGGATGCGAACTCGAACCATGATCTCCATGAAGCAGCGCATGCGCTCTACAATCAGGCGGCCTGTACAGGTGAGGATCGAAGCTAGGACCAGATGCATACCCGTGAGTGCGTGATATGCTCAATCATCTTGGCGTTATCAGAGAGCAATTGCGCAAGATCCGAGCGCTTTTGACGGATGAGGGCTCAGGTTATGCGACAATGCACCGCCCTGGCGGATGTCGAGTACGTTGTCGTCGCAGGGATCAAGACGTCCTGAGAGAACGGCTGCTGAAGCGTTTCAGCACGCGAAAGCCATGTCGGATCCTGCCTTCAGTGGGCTAATGACAGAATCTCTATAAGCCGGGAATCGCTAAATGGCTTCCACAGCATACGCCACAGACCGCGAAGAATCGACGCGCGGCGACGAAGATCTCCTCATCGAGATACGGGAGACCTACCGCTACTTTGATGACCGGTGGAAGAAGATCCGCGACGAGCGCAGGGTCGATATGCGCTACATCTGCGGGCAGCCGTGGGAGAAGGAAGACCTGGAAGCCCGCAAGAAGGCCGGCAGGCCGGCAATCAACCACGATGAGTTGAGCCAGTATATTAACTCCGCGTGCGGCAACCTGCGGTCAAACAAGCGCGGCATCAAGGTCGAACCGGGAGGCGATGGAAGCGACGACAAGACCGCGGAGTTCCGGCAGAACCTGATCCGCGGCATCGAGTACCGGTCGCAGGCCCAATCCTGCTACGTCACAGCCTTCCAGAGCATGCTCGAGGGCAGCTACGGATTCATCCGGATCGGACGCCGCTACGTGTCGCAGGAAGTGGACGGCCCGGACGACCAGGAGATCTGCATCAGCAACATCGCCAACCCGGAATCCGTCCTCTACGACCCGGACTGCAAGCACGCCGACTGGAGTGACGCACAGCGTGTCTTCGTTCTCGACCCCCTGCGCAAGGAAGACTTCGAACAGCAATACCCCGATGCCGAGAAGACGGACTTCTCCGAAGAGGACCGCCGCATCGCCAAAGACTGGATTCAGGACAAGACGATCCTTGTCGCCGAATATTGGAAGGTGGAATTCAAAAGGGTGTGGAATAAGGCCCACACCCGCAAAGTGGACCAGAAAACGGTAGTCCAATATATCACGAACGGCTTGGAGATTTTAGAGCGCAACGAGCAGCCCGGAGAGCACATCCCGGTGATCCCCTTCGTGGGACTCGAGCGCTGGGTGGACGAGGGCGGTGGCCCCGAGCGGCGCCTGTTCAGCATGGTGCGCCTGGCGCGCGACCCCCAGATGTCCCTGGCCTACCTCTGCAGCCAGCAGATGGAGGAAGCGGGCCTCACGCCGAAGACTCCGTATGTGGGGTACGTGGGGCAATTCGAGACTGATAAAGAGGCTTGGGACTCCGCGACCAAAACACCGCACGCCTACCTGCAGGTGGACCCGATGCCGGACTCCTCGGGCGGCCAGATACTGCCGGCACCGCGGCGCGAGTCGTTCACCCCGAACTTCCAGGCCTACGAGATAGCGAAAGACTCCTGCCGGCGCGCCATCCAGTCTGCGATGGGCATTCAGCCCTTGCCCACGGCGATGCAGCGGGACAACCAGAAGTCCGGCATCGCGCTCGAGAAGATCCAGGCCCAGCAGGCCATCGGCAGCTTCCACTTCGTGGACAACTTCGAGCGCGCCCTGTGTTTCGCGGGCCGCGTCATCGACTCCTGGATCCCGAAGATCTACGACGGTGAGCGCGCGGTGGCAATCCGTCACCCGGACGACACCCACAAGGTCGTCCGCATCAACACCGCAGGACCCTATCCAGAATCCCCAAGGCGAGCAGGAAGACTACCAGATCGAAGAGGGCAGGCACGACATCACGATCTCGGCGGGACCGAGCAACGAATCCCAGCGTGACGCGGCTGGCGACTTCCTGGACACCCTGATAGCCAACCTCGGCAAGCTCCCGATCGCGCCCCCACAGGCCGCGGAACTCTTATCTCTCGCCATCCAGATGAAGCAGTTGGGACCGAAGGGCGACCAGATGGCTGAAATCATCTCCCGCCGAAACAGGGCCCGCAACTGCCACCGCAGGCACAGCAGGCCATGCAGCAGGCGCAGGCCCAGATGCAGCAACTGCAGATGAAGAACCAGCAACTGCAGCAGGAAGTCGCCAAGCTCTTCCAGGAGAAGCAGTCGAACATCGTGGACAACGAGTACAAGGTCAAGATCGAGCAGATGAAAATCGAGGCCGACCTTGCCAAGGCCGAAATTACAAGCGAAGGCGCAGGTTTTGAGCGAACGCGAGTCGTTCGTTAACGACCTCTGGGTGAAGCTGCACGACCAGGCCCACGAGCACGGAATGCAAGTCGCAGATCAGCAGCACGAGCAAGCGATGGCGCAGCAGGAGCACCAGCAGGGCATGGAGCAGCAGGGCGCCCAGCAAGAGCACGAACAGGGTTTAGAAGAGCAAGGCCAGGAGCATGAAGCCGGCATGGCCGAACAGCAACAGCAGGCCGCTCTAGAGCAGCAGTGCCGCAGCGCCACAAGAACCTTCACAGGAATAATTTATGCCAGACGTAGAAACACCACCCGCGGAATCGTCACCCGCGGCACCAGCACCAAGTACTCCCGAGTCTAAGCCTTCAGCAGAGCCTGGATCGATCCCTACCGATCCCAAGGGCTACGCGGAATGGCGGAAGACCGGGAACTTGCCGTCCGCGGAATCGGCACCCGCAAAAGAATCATCCGATGGCGATAAGCCTGAAAAATCTGCCCCTGCCCCGGAAGCAGGTAAACCACAGCAGGAAAAGAAACCACGATCCAACGCAGAGTCACGGTTAGAGGAGATCCTGAGCGACCTCCGCACGGCCGGTCTGAGTCCCAGCGAGCTTAAATCATTCAAGAGGGAAGTACGAGCAGGAGCAGGCGAAAGCAGCACCGGAGCCACCCGTAAAGCCGCCCGCACCAGCCGTCAAGAAGCTTGAAGACTACGACTCGATCGAGGCCTACCTGGAAGACCTGGCAGACCACAAGGCCAACCAGAGGCTGGAGGCCTACCGTGCGGAAGAGCGTCAGAAGGCCGAGCAGAAGGTGATTGCGGACAAACTCGCCGAGGCGAAAACACGCTACGGCGACGACGCCGAGAGCCGGATCCGCAGCACTGCCAAATCGGTCTTCAACGACGAGCAGATCCCGATGGCCGTCAAAGCTCTGGCCAACGACTCGCCTGTATTGGTCGATCTCATGTACGTCATGGGTAGCGATCCCAACGAACTGGACGAATTTGTGTCGCTCGCCAAGATCAACCCCGGCGCGGCGATTCGCAAACTAGTCCTGGTCGAAAAGCTGGTGCAGGAGGAACTCGCCAAGGGCGGCACTCCGAAGGCATCCGGCAATGGTGACGCGCCCGAGCGTGACGAGAGTGGTAAAGTTCCTTCCTGCCCGAAAAGTAACCAGTGCGCCCCCGCCACCGAGGGAGACCAGCGGCCGCAGTTCGCCGCCTCCCGACGCAGTGAAGCGCGCCATAGACGATGGCGATTTTCTCAGTTACCGCGCAGAGCAGAACCGCAGAGACATCGCCAAACGCAAGGGACTTTAATAGATGGCAACCAACACGTTTGCAAACACCAATTGGGTGAGCATGGAGGTCCTGCGACTCCTGCTCAACAAATTGGAGTGTTCGGAGTATTTCAATCGCTCCTGGGAGAAAGACTTCCACAAGGAGTTCGCCCCGGGCAGCACAATCCAGGTGAAGTTCCCGCAGCGCATGCTGACCACGGACGGCATGGGATACGCGCCGCAGGGAATTTCCAGAATCAGCACTCCGATCGTGCTGGATCAGTGGATCCAGTGCGCCTTCGAATGGGACGACTACGAGGCGGCGGTCAAATTAGAACGCAGCGAGGCCGAGTTGCGTGAACAGTACCTCGACCCCGCGGCCGCGGCCATCGCGCAGGACATGGACTCCCGCTGCGCGAAGTTCGCGTACCAGCAATGTCATCCAACATAGTGGGCGTTTTGGGCACGGACCCGACCACCGTGAGCGACCTACTACCAGGCCCGCCAGGCGCTGATGGAAAACGCCTGCCCGCCCGGCAAACGGTGCATGCTCATTTCCTCTAGCATGATGACTTCCATCGGGTCCAACATCACGAATATCTTCAACCCCACCGACGAAGTCTCGCAAATGTTCAAAGAGGGATACCTGGGCAAACTCGCGGGCTTCGACTTCTACGAGATCGAACTAGCCTGTATTCCCACACCGCGGGCACCTGGGCCGGCGCCGTCACAGTCCACGGCAGCAACCAAAGCGGCACCCGGCTCTGGGTCAACGCGACCGCGGGCGACACGTTCAAGGCAGGCGACAAATTCAGCATCTTGAACGTGAACAAGGTCAACCCGATGACGCGGCAGGATTCCCGGCAAGGCGACGGCCAAAACACTTCACCGTCACCGCCAACCTGACGGCGGTGGGCGCCGGCAATGCGGCCGACGTACTCAGCATCCTGCCGGCGATCTACGGTCCCCCGTCGCAGTACCAGAACGTGGACGTCCTCCCGCAGGACCTCGCGGCACTGCACCCTGTGGCCCGGCACCACCTCGCCGAACGGCAAGGTCGGCACGGTGGGCCTCGGTCTCTCCCGCTACGCCTTCGCGTTAGTCGGAGCCAAGCTCTACGTGCCCACGGCAGTAGAGTCTGCCGGCGCCGCGCAGGACCCGGAGACGGGCATCAGCGTCCGCAAAGTCAAGGCATGGGATCCGGTGCGGAGCATGCAGATCAACCGCATGGACAGCACTGCTCGGCTTCGGCAACCTTATACCAGGACAACGGCGCCGTTGCGGTGCTTGGAGCATAAGGAGAAACGAACATGCCAAGAGTATCCACACACTTCGGCGTCAAAGACCCCCGCTTCGGGAGTCTCGACCTTCCCGCTGATCGTTCCCGTCGCCTATCAGCGACCGCAGGCGCAACGACTCTCACCACCGACCAGGTGCTGGGCGGTCTCATCCTGCGCGATGGCAATGGCGGCGCGCGTACCGACACCCTGCCGACCGCGGCTGACCTGGCCGAGGCAATCCAGGGCGTCATGATTGGAACCTCAGTTCACGTTCCACGTCCGCAACACCGCAGCACCGCCATCGCCATCACGATTGCGGTGGGGACAGGCGGCACGGCCAGCGGCACCATGACGATCGCGCAGAATTTCTGCAAGTCGTTCACGATCGGTTTTCACGCAATGTCACCGTCGGCTCCGAGGCGTACACCTGCTACAGCCTTGGTTCAGTCGCGGTCTGAACGATTCTTCTCCCTAAGGGCCGGTCCTGGATCCTCCGCCGGCCCTGATTTTATGCCTCTCAACGAAGCCTACGGCTTCCATCGATCCAATCTAACCAAGGAGCAAAAGCGGGCAGCCGAGGCCGCGGTCTACGGGCAGCCCGTGCCGAATATGCCAACCACACCATTAAGCGATGAAGACATTGAGCGCTTCCGGACGCTTGTCGCTCAACACGACGCACGAGGAACCGTCAAGGAGTTCGACTTGAATAATCCGCCGCAAGTCCCCTACGCTTACCAGCCATTCCCAACGACCGTCTACCATCACGCAACCAAACGCAACAAGGTAGTCCCCGACCAGGAGGCCCTCGACGCGGCCCTGGCTGAAGGATGGAAGCACGAGCCGATCCCTTCGGAGCCTCCGCCCGAAATCGAACTCGACGCCGCCAGCAAGGAAGAGGCCGCGGCGGTAGACAAGGAAGCCAAAAACCCAAGAAGTGAGCCATGTCCGTAGCTACGGAGTTGCTGTATCCGGCATTGCGCCTCGCCGGCATTCTGGGGGCGCCTGGTCGCACCGCAAGCACGTCTGAACTGGCCGATGCGTTCGACGCCCTCAACCGCATGCTGGGCTCCTGGAGCATCCAGGGCGAGCTGATCTACACCATCCAGGCCGCCCGCTACAACCTGAGCCCGTCCAAGGTCTCGTACACCATCGGTCCCACCGGCGCGGACTTCATCGCCCCGCGTCCGATACGCATCACGCAGGCCACGCTGGTATTGCTGGGCCCGTCCGAACTCCACCTGCCCTTGAACCTGCTCACCGACGCGCAGTGGGCACATGTGCGACTGCGCGAGGTCCCGTCATCCGTGCCGACCGACTTGTACAACGATGGCGCGTACCCGAATTCCCGCCTGTACCTCTGGGGCTACCCGTCAGTCGCGAATGATCTCGAACTCTTCACGTGGCAGCAATTGTCGTCGTTCGCCTCGCAGGCCGCCACGGTATCGCTTCCACCCGGATACGCGCAGGCGGTCGTCTACAACCTCGCGGTGTGTCTGAACGATCAATTCGGCACGCCCATCAGGCCCAACGTGCTCGCCACGGCCCGCCGCACGAGTGCCTGGGTGAAGGCCAACAACGCCCCCTCGCCGGCCATCCCCAGTGTGGACTTCGGCACGAGAGGGAGCCAGCACAGCGGCACATTTAACTGGGCCACGGGGATGCCAGGATGACCGCCGTGGGGTCAGCAGGTGTGGTAGCGGGCTCTTGCGGTCTGGAGGGTGTACTTGCCGCAGGCGCAGCGCTTCGCTTTGACGCGCGGGCAGCGGGGCCGCTTCCGTATGTCTTGCGGGCCGCGGCCATCTTGCGAGCTTCGGTGCGGGTGAGATTACGCATGTGAGACGCCCGCGCAGATATGGGGACCACATATCGAGGTACTCTCGCGGCCTTCCGGGCTACGGTAGCGTAGATAGAGCGGAACATCGCGAGTAGTTGCTCATCCGGGGTTTTGTCGTTTTCGTCGTGAGACTCAATGTATTCGCGGATTGCATCTTCATCCCACTCTTCGGTTGCGACGGCGACAGCTTTGGCCTCTTCGATGGCCGCGTGGAACCAATCCGCGGTAGCGCTCCACGTGTCGAGAACTCCCACGACAAGCCCTCCGTAGCAGTTACAGCGGCAGCGGACGCCGCGTGGTCGGTGAGGGTGCAATCGTCATCATGCGCGGGGCCGTCTCCAGGCCAGCAGCTATTTTGGGCGTCAGGTACGGCTTCGACTATCGGCGGCGCTTGGCAGTCATGATTTTCAATTCGGTTTCCGGTGTTCTTTGTCATCTCAATTGCTCCTTACATTACCGACTATAGCTGTTTATTTCGGAAGTGTCAAGCTGTTTTTGCGGACAGTTTGAAATTTGCGCCGCTCTTCCCGCGCAAAGGAATCTATGACCGTCATTGAACTGATTACCTCATCGCTTGCGCCTGATCAACGTAGGGCAGCCGGGAGAGACACCGTCCACGGACGAACTGAACGACGGGCTTCGAGACGTTGAACCAGTTGATCGACAACTGGAGGGCACTACACCCTTTAGTCTTCGTCAAACGCACCGAGACCTTCCCGCTGACGGCGGGTAACGGCGTGTACACCATCGGCACCGGAGGCGACCTCGACACCAGCCGCCCGGTGAAGATCGAGTCCGCGGGCGTCATCCAGGATAACGGGCTGCGCACCGACCTGGCACTGGTGACGAGCAAGATGTTCGCCTCCATCCCGGAGAAATCAGCGCAGGCCATGCAGCCGCTCGTGCTGTACATCGACAACGACTACCCGCTGGCGAAGATCCAGTTGAACCCCGTGCCGAAACTGAGCACGACCACGCTGGAACTGGTCATGTGGACAGACCTCGCATATCTTCGCGCTCACTGACACCGTCGATATGCCGCCGGCATATTTGAAGGCCATCCGATACAACCTGGCGGTAGACCTGGCGCCGGAGTACGAACGCGAGCCGTCCCCGCTGGTAATTCACCGAGGCGCAGAAGTCGCTGGCGGCGATCAGCGGCTTCAACATTGCCAACTTCGCCGCGCAGGAGGATCCGCCTCCGCCACCTGCGCCGGCGCCACCCGCAGCGGCATGAGTGAATTCGTAGGGTTCATCGGAGGAAGCTACCAGCACTCCTCCATCAACGTCTCCTCTCCAGCAGTCGCTGAATCGCTTCGTTGAAGCCAACACCGGCACGGAGCCCAACAAGACCATCCTGCGGGCCCGTCCCGGCCTGAAACTCTTCTGCACGCTCCCCACAGCCCCCGTCCGAGGCCTCTGGGCAGGAGAAGACCGCCTCTTCGCGGCGGGCGGCAGCAAATTGTACGAGGTATTCGCTGACGGCACCTCGGCCGCCGCCCTCGCCACCAACGAGATTGGAGACGACGCCGACCACTCCCCCGTGCAGATATTCGCCAACGGAAACCAGATTATTTGTCGTCAGCGCCGGCAAGGGTTGTGTCTCAGACGGCACGGCCATGGTGCAGCCGCCATTGCAGATTGGCACCTACACGGACCTCGCCATCTCCACCTTCTACGACTCCGTCATCTACTCCGTGTTTGACGCCATTCACTGCGGACGATGTCGGCACATGGCTCCTGATTACGGGGGCGGCACCGGCTTCACGCTGCAACTCGTGCAGATCATAAATTTCATTCCGGAGACCCCCACCAACCCGCCAGTCGTGACGTTGAGTGCCGTCGCGGGAACTCTGGGCGCGACCGGCGGGCCATGGTGAAGTACAGCGGCACGGAGGTCCTCGTGGCTGTCACCGGCGCCTACCTGGACGGCTATTTCATCGCCCAGCAGCCGAAAACAGGGAACTACGCCATCGACGGGAAAATCATACGCTGGTGCCGAGCCGAATAACGGTCTGATCTGGAAGGCCGACAACTTTTTCGTAAAGGACAGCTACCCGGACTCCGTCGCGTCAATCATTACAGACCACTCAGAACTCTACGTGATGGGCCGCCAGACCTCGGAGGTCTACCGCGACACCGGCGACTTCCAAGCACCCCTTCGTATCGGACAAGGGCGCATTCATGCACCAGGGCTGCGTGGCGACCTGGTCTGTTTCGCCAACTGCCCGGCGGGGTCTACTGGCTGGGAGGCGACATGCGCGGCGCGCTGACCGCATGGCAGGCGCAGGGATTCATTCCGAAACCAGTTTCCACGCCGGCGATCGAGCAGGTGTGGCGCACCTACGTGCGGACGGATGATGCCATCGGCTACCCGTGGTGATCGACCGGCATTCGTTCTGGGTGCTCGACTTCCCCACCGCGAGTCTGGCGAAGACGACACGCCACTTGGCGTCACGTGGGTCTACGACGAGGCGACGGGCTTCTGGCACGAGTGGGGCTCGCTCGAGGGCACCGTCGACGCCCAGGAGCTTCACCAGTTCCGGGGCACGCTGCCACGCCTACACCGGGCTCCTGGCGGTACGGGAGCGGCCGAGAAGCTGCAGCCGCGGCACTTCGTGGGAGACCGCACCACCGGCAAAATCTACGAGATGAGCTTTGACTTCCCCGACGATGACGGAACGGACATCCGATACATCCGCACCACGCCGCACGTCGCCGCCGACAACAAGCGATTCTTCTTCTCCCGCCTCTTCCTCGATCGCGAGGCCGGAGTGGCGGACGACGAGCCCACCTTCACGCCTCGAGACATCCGACGACTACGGGCACACCTGGAGCAACCCGCGCACGGCAACCGGAGGCGTGACCGGCGCCTTCCTGAAGCGCGTGCAGTGGTGGCGCTCTGGGCTGCGCACGGGGCAGGGTATTCCGCATCACCCAGCAGGGCACCGATAACGGCCCGTGGCTGGGAGGCGGAAATCGAGGCCAAGGTCGGCAAGTTGAAGCAAAACTCCGTAGAGTCAGGCTTCATCAATGCAGGGTGCAGCGCTCGATACCGCCCACCACCCACCTTTGCATCTGCGCCGCAATCACCCTGCCACCTCGGCTCAGTCTACCTGTTTACTGGACGCCCTGACTACCGGCGCGGCGACTGGCGGTGGCACCTGCTCTCCACATGCCGGTGGAGCGGCAGCGCACTGGGTTGCGGTTACGGGTGGAATAGGCCCTCAGGGTCCCGCCGGGTCCCACAGGTTGCCGCAGGTGCGCAAGGCCCGCAAGGCAGCTGCCACTGGATCTCAGGGGCCAAAGGGCGACACGGGAGCCACGGGCGGCACAGGACCACAGGGTCCCGCAGGGAGCCACAGGGAAGCACTGGGCCGCAGGGTCCTCCCGCCACGATCCAGGATGAGGGCGTCATCCTGACGCAGCGCACTACCTTGAACTTTGTGGGGGCGGGCGTCACCCGCAACAGATGACTCTGCTAATGAAGCCGCACGGTAGTGACGATCCCCGGTGGCTATGCGGACCCACTGACTACAAAGGGTGATCTCCTGGCGCGTAGCGCATCAGCTACTACGCGGCTTGCCGCTAGGCACTAGCCAATCAGACTCTGCTGGTGGATTCGGCGCAGACTCTTGGGATCAGTGGGCCACCATGACTGCGGCCATGGTCACCAATGCAGTGGACCAGACGAGGCAGCACTATACAAACCCTGCCTGGATTGTGAGCATTCCCTGGAGCAAGGTTACCGGGGCTCCCAGCGTGAGCAGCTATCAGACTCCATGGTTGAGCGGATATTGACGGTGCCGGATTCACGTTAAAGAGTGCAGGGAAGATTGGCGTGGGAGTCGTTCCGTTGCCGAGTTGCAGGTGGGAACGATGAGTACAGCAATTGAGGTGCGCGGCATAAGCAGTATTCAGTACTCCGATACAGTCCACGGTGCCCTGCTGAATTTGATGAAATATCGCGGCACCGTGGCGGCTCCTTGCGGTGGCACAAGTAGGCGACACCTTGGGCGCTGTTAATTGGTTGGGGTCAAACCAGTGTCGCTGGCATAACTACCGGGGCGAGTATTCAGGCAACGCTTACAAGCATAACAAGTTCAACACTAACCGCTGATCTGGTCTTCCTTACACCGACAGAGCGCATGCGGATTACCGCGACGGGTTTGGTGGGCATCGGGCGCACGCCCGCGACGGCTATCCCTTGGAGGTGCAAGGCGACGTATCGGTGACGGGCGTGTACCGGATTAACGGCGTGCCGATTTCGACGAGCCAGACACCGTGGACGCAGGATATCGACGGCGCGGGGTTCAAGCTGAAGAATGTGAGCGGTATCGGCATCGGAGTGACGAATGCCCTATATCCCTTACAGATCCATGAGGCAGCGAACCAAAACCTTGTTTTACGCCTGTTGCAACTCTGTTTACGATGCAGGCTCTCAACGATGCGTTGAATCAGCTACGTGCCGATGCAATACATAGCAAGTGCTCACTCTTTTATGCAGGGCAACGTCGGCATTGGGACGACGAGCCAGGGGGCGCTGCTGGAGACCTCCCGCCCTCATGATTCTGGTTTTGGGTTGAGATTGAGCGTTACTGGTATTAACGATGTGAATCAAGCCAGCGCCATGGACTTCTATGATGTCAGCAATGCGAGTGAGATGGCGAAGATTCAAGCTATCACGGAGGTTAGTTTCGGATGTAATCTGCAGTTTTGGACAAAAACCCCTAGCGGCGAGTGCCGGAGATGCAACCGAGAAGATGCGAATCACGGCGGCGGGCAACGTCCGGCATTGGGACGACGAATCCCACTACCATCCTTTCGGTAAGGTACAGCCGCTGCTCCCATCAAGATTGCTCTCTACGATGGCGGTGTAAGTAATTGCTATGGCATCGGTGTCCTGTCAGGAATACTTACTTTCGGGGCTGGTATTAATTCAGCGTCTGGCACTCCGCAAATGACCACTTGATACTGGTGGCAGGCTAGGGCTTGGATTAACGGCGTCTTATCAACTACAACTCAGCACAGATAGCGCGGCCAAACCCGGCACCAACGCCTGGACAGTAGCTTCGGACGAGAGGCTCAAGCGCAATATCCAGCCCTTTACCGAGGGTTTGGGGACTCTCTTGCAGTTCGATCCGTTGGCGTATGAATACAACGGGCTGGACGGCACGCCGGAGGGAATGCAGGCGGTGGATTGTCCGCGCAGCAGTGCCGCAATATCTACCCTCCGATGGTGAAGTCCCATCCGGGTGTGATTGCCGAGAAGGAAGTCACGATCCTTGACCTCCAACAATCCCGACCTGACCTGGATGATGGTCAACGCCTTCAAGCAGGTTGATTTGCGGCTTAAAGCCCCTGGAAGGGAAGCCATAATGCAGAGCTTATCTCTCAATTACTATCAGCGCATCATGCTGTGGCAACTGGTGGGTGCCCATCCCACGCCCAGCTTGCGGGAGGGGCGTCAGTATTCCTGCGCATCATTGAGAAACCGCGGCTCACCGACACCGAGATGATGGCCACTCAGTTCATGCAGGACGCGGGCCGCTTCTCCTGGCGCTTGCCGGAGCAGGGGCGGTGACCGCATAGTGGAGCTTGAGAACGAGGAGGCCAGGCCCTGGTAGCAGCAATGGAGGCCCCGGCCCCGATCCGGGTATCGGACGCGGAGTGGATGCTCAAGGTAGTGGAAGAACTGCAGGAAGCGACCCAGCCGGTAGGCAAGTAGATGGCGGAAGCCCGCACCCCCAGAGAGCCGCGCATCCCCAAGGAGACCGCGCCCTTCGATGCCGACAACAAGTGGACGCGCACCTGGATCATGTACTTCGAGAGCCTCTCGACCTTCAGTCAAGGAGGCGGTGCGCGAGGCGGGCACGGTCACCAATACCGTAGGCGAACTCACCAAAGACCTTCCCGTATTCGGCAACGGCAAGGCAGACGTCAAGGTAGGCACAAAATCAGGCTGACACCAATGAAGTAGCTACCGTTGGCGGTGCCATCGTCACGGGCAACACCGTGAAGTGGGACGCGGACGGCAACCCGATCGACGCCGGTGCAACGCCAGGGGGCGGTGGGGGGGTGGGGGCACGGTAAACGGCGGTCACCGGGACGGGGCCCTCATCGCGTCCTTCGGGTGGCGCGACTCCCGTTACATCGCGCATCGCGGCATTCACGGGAGACTCGGGGTCCCGGTGGCGCAGGCGGCTGGGCGGTCCCCTGCTCCTGCGGCAGGTGACGCCGCGGCGAGCATCAGCGTCCCGGTGCAGGTGGCGGTTGGGTAAGCGGAGGTAGCGGCGGCACCCCCGCTCATATCTCCCTGATTGCGGGACCAAGATAACTACCAAACCATCACCGGCGGCACATGGATATGCCCACTGCGGGACTCCTGGTGCAGGTCTACGATAACGCCTCCCCGCGGAATGCAATCGCGGCAGGATGGACCGTAAACTCCTCCACATTCGACGTCATCATCACTTTTGCGAGTCCCCAGTCCAACTACTACGTAGTTATCAACGGAGCTACGGGTCCGGCGCGGGACCGACTGGGCCTCCCGGTGAGCGGCGTTCTGGAACTGCTCACCTCCAGCTGCACTCGACAGTCCCGGCAGAGCTCAGCTGCTGCCCTGGTTCCCCCAGCCTACTACCTCTGGAACACTGGCAGTAAGCAAGGCAACGCAATCCGCCAATAAGCCGGTATATGCAGGGCCCACGATCGGGGTCAGCAGCGGCACCCACATTCCGCTGCCAGTCCCAGCGGATCTTCCGCGCTGGCATCAAGCCCGCATTCGGGGCCGTCAGCGGACGGCACCACCATTACGGCGGCACGCTCCGGAGTAATTATTATTAGCGCAGCAGCGGGTGGGAGCGCCGGGGCACCTGCTGCTGCTGAGCAGCACACGGCCAGCAAAGGTTCCGCTACGCTCGATTTCACGACCTGCATCACGTCCACGTTACGACGAGTATCAAATTGAAATCGTGAATCTACTAGCTTCGCGACAAACGGCGCAAACTTCTGCCTGCGCTTTCGACCGATGGAGGCGCGACGTATGACAGCGGGTCGAATTACCGTGTCGGATACGGCGTATTTCCAACGGCTCCCCGGTAGGAGGAATGTACTCGGACCGCCACGGTGATGGAGCTGGCCGACTCGGTTTCCAACACGGCAAGCCTTGGCGGGGTATGCGGCCGCATGAGCTGCGCAATCCGCTGAGCTCCTCGGATGTATAAGATCATCGGCGGGGCGGCGGGATCACGTGGCACACCGGCGTCTCAAACGATATCCTCGGAGCGTATTATCGCCGGCAGGTACGAGGTAACCACAGCGGTGAATGCCGTGCGGGTGCTAAATTCTCCACCGGAAATATTACTTCCGGCACAGTCCGCACTACGGATAGCCATGAAGCAGAACTCCATCGAGATCCCCGTACCTGGCCTCCGGAAAGAGATAGGCGCTGGAGACGTCATCGCCAAGGTACCGCCGCATTAGGCATCGTGCAGCCCTGCCAGAAGCGGCGCGAACGACTGAATCAGGCATTGAAACTGACCTCTAAACCGTAATGCCCGCCCTACGATCGCCTGGTGCTCCCCGCCCGACGATTAGAAGCCCCTACTCGCACACCCTGCCAAATACACACAATCGGCAGTGTGTTCACCGTAGCTGTAACGGGCGGGAGCACTGCCCCCCCGGGTTGGCAGATGGGGACGGCACGGGCGTGATTACCTGGGCACGCCAACAGCGTTTGGGACGTTCCCGTTATGCCGCGACCATCACCCAGACCCGATGCGGGAGCGCGGCATTCACCACCGAGCTCCGACTATCTGGGGACCTGTTTCGCCAGCAGGGACGACGGAGTGATTCGGGCTTGGCGGAGACGTGGCTGGGTAACTCCGCATCAGCGCCATCAGTTATTGGCGGCTCACCGTGTTCAATGGCCCCGTAACGTGGACACTCATCGGCGGGCCGATTACTCCAGTAGCTCAAATACCAACTCCTACACCTTCGACTTCGCACCAGCAGCGCTAGGGGACTACTCCTTCACCCTCCGCAGGCCACGAACAGCGTCGGGTCAACGACCAAAACATTCACCATCGGCGTGGGGCTTAGTTCTCCCCTCCTGGCTCGAACGCCGTTGGCGCCATCGGCCCGTCTTCTGATCAATTTGTGTATCTGGCGGACTCGGGGGAGCAGGTCATACCGGGCTGGCGCTTGTCGGCGCTGTGCGCCTGCCGGGGCTGACGGATGGACGAACCCGTTTGCCCCGGAATTAGTCCTCCAACTGTACGCGGACGGGCGGTACTCCCAATTTCGCGATCAACATAAAACGCGGGAACGACCGATCTAGGCTATGGGATCGTGGGTCGGTGGATCGTACAGCATCCCGGTGAAAGGTAGAAAACGAAAACCTGGCGGCGTTCCCATTGGGCGCGTTGTCCATTTCACGATCAGCCTTTACCATCCTCCCATTTCGTCCGCCTGGGGAGCGGAACAGCGTCGGCGTCGGTGGATTGCCTCGGATCACCACTGGGGGCGACCACGATCGACTGCGGCGACCCGCCAAGCGGCGTGGTGGTGACACCCCTACTCGCATCGCCATGCCCAACACGCACACGGGCGCGTTCACGGTAGCGGTGACGGCGGGCTGCTCTGCCGGACGGGCTGACGATGGACACGAGCGGCAGGATCACAGGCACGCCGACCGTCGCCGGGATCTTCCTTCCACACGGCGACGATCACCGACGCACTGGGCCACGGACCGCGGTCAAATTGCCCGATAACCATCACGTCGCCCACGTCTCCTGGGGCTGGGGTGCGCGTCGCCTCCGGGCGGCGTGGTGGGGGTCGATTACTATAGCCACATATTCCTCGTAAGCGGCGGTGCCGCCGCTACACGTTCGCCATCGTCAGCGGCATACTGCCCCCGGCAATTGACTCTTCGACTCCCTGACCTGCGCGAGGTGTCTCCGGCAGGCCCCACACTTTGGCGGGTGACTTTGAGTTCACCATCCAGGTAAGCGACGACTTCGGCAGCACGGTGGGGACCTGCGATGACCGTCATTACGGTGACGGAACTGCCGGGGCGCAGGCATCGAGTGCGGATTCCCCGCCTTCGACTGGCGACGGTGGGAGTCTCCTACAGCCACACTCTTCCCGGTGACCGACATCCCGGTCAGGCGACCGACCATCTCCTACTCCACATCACGGGCGGCGCGCTACCTCCGGGGCTCACGCTGAACACCGGCAACTGGACAGGGGTGACCGGCACACTCGATGACCGAAGGTCCAACTATACGTTCACCATCACGTTGACTGTTACTGAGCCTGGATGCCGATGTCCTTACGGATTTCGCGGGAAGCATCATCTATACAACCGCTGGCGACACGATCATCGTCACGCACGGGATTGGGGGTCTATGAGCGTAATCCTACCCAACGTCATTATGCGGGGCACTTTGCGGGACACTGCGCCGCGAACAGCGCCTGCAGCTTGTATTTTGCTTCGACACCGGCAAGCAATACCGGGACAACGGGACATCGTGTGGACGCAGGCGCCACGCCCATCACGGCAGCGGTGGGATGTCGCCAGCAGCGCTGCGCTGACGATGCCTCCCGAATTCCCGGTGTCCGGTTCACCGGTTACCTCAACCGGACCCTGGTCGTAAACAAGGCCACCCAATCTGCCAATCTGGTTTACGCCGGACCCACCACCGGCAGCGCGGCTGCACCTACATTCCGTGCCCTGGTGGCGCAATTTCGACCTTCCAACCCAACCCTACGACCTCTCAACTGGCGCACTGGTGGGCAAGCCGGGGGCGGCGTGGCGATCGCGTTATCTTTACGGCGGTGCGCGCGGTGGCGTGTTTGCCGCCAACTTCTCGGCGCGCATATGGCCCTGCGTGGGGACCAACCCAACCAGCACGGCAGCCTCACACCGTGAAGAACGGTCGCGACAAACGATTGGTACGGGTAGTCCATCTCCACCAGCGGCGCAAGTTTTACCTCCACGACGAGCGGCACGCCGCAGAGCCCTTCGGCGGCGGGGACCGGCTGGACCATTACGGCCCCCACCTCTCGCAGGATTACAACCACGCTCTCCGGACGTTGGATTCACACTCAGCGCGTCGGCCAAGATAAAAATGGCCGCCTCTTTAGTGCGTGGGAATACCTCGGCTGCGGCAACCGCTGTTCTGGCATTCACCAGCCCGGCCACGGCTGGGGAATTTGCTGGTGGTGGGTCCCGACGCGAAGGCACGGTCAACCATCTCGGACAGTTTAGTGGCAAACACCTGACGCGCTGGACGCCGCGGTAACGGGGCAGTCGTGAATGTAACCTCACCGTCTTGGCATGCGGCGGCCGCAAACGCAAAGCGGCACCTGCACCGTGACGGTTACGACGACCGCAGGGTTCAGTGACCGTAGCCCTCGGCGTGAGTTCGCTTCGGGGTTGGGCGCGGCACTCGGTCGATGCCACGGCGACCTCGTATACCAAATGCAAACCCGCATACGGTCTCAATCACCAATGTCACGGCATCGTGTTTATTAGTGGCGGTGGTCCGCGCATTTCATTCCGCGGTCACGTTTTCCGTGGTTTCCGGCCCCACGCTGATTTCACAAGCTGGCGGAATGATGCGACGGCAAATGAATATTTCAGGTCGTTAGCCGACAGCCGCCGCTTGGACATTGGGCTTCAATACCATCGGAGATGCATTTTCCCAGCGATCAGGCGCCCATCGTCGCGGTGTCTTTTCATACGCTGACCAGTCGGAGGGCGGCACCTTGCAACCAATCATGCAGGTGATCTCGTTGACAGCCTCCGTCACCTGCTCTATCCGCATCGACCCGGCTGCTATCGGTTCGCCCACGGGCATCTGGCTGGACCTGTGGGTATGGAGGCAGTTGTGGCACCTGGACGCCCTCACGGACACCGTATCGTTCCTCCCGGTCTACCGCAGGGCATTGGTAATGGGTCTCGCAAGGGAACTGTGCAGGGAATACGGGAGAGACCCCGCGGTAGTGGAACAGCAGGCAGACCAGGCCATGGCGGAACTGGAGCAGAGCAACGTCGAGATCCGAACCGAAGGAGTCAAAGACCTTGAGCAATCTTGACACCCAGACCAGCCCGGGCATCGGGTTACTGGCTCCCGCATTCAGCGTCATGGGCGGGCTCATCATCGACATGGTGGGCTCGAACGGGCAGAGGCTGACCCAGCAGATCTCGGCGAGTCGCTTGTTCAAGGGGTGGACTCCCACGGGCGTCAACTGGCTGACCATCATCGCGGACGACCTCGCGGGAATCGATTTCGCCGGCCTCCTGGGGGAGGGCTCGGGGCCGCCAACCTGCGCATCACGCTGTACGACGGAGACTCCGGCTCGCCGAATCCGGTCTACGTCGCGCAATTCGGCGCCGGGAATTTCCCATACCTCCGCAGCACCCCGCAGCCCGGAGACTTCGACTTCGACGGCGGACGCAATCTATTCTTCGGCTTTCTGGACGTCTTCGGCAACCCGGTCAATTGCTGGCTACATGGGCGAAAGCACCACCTACCGCCTGAATAGCTCCGGCGTCACAATCGGATACCTTCACGGGCTTCGTCGCGTGTGTTCGGGGAGACCGACGACTATGCCATCTTTCCCGGCGGCCCGCCTCGACACCCTGACCCATACTACATGCCCCCTTTCGCGGTGACGGGCTGGTTCAAGGTGCCGCCCGCGAGCCTGTTCGACTTCTACCAAGCTCTACTCTCGGGCGTCGCTGCGGGTGGGCATCTACGACATCAGCCCGGGAGACCAGTATTTCGACTTCACCGTTGGGACTCGCCGCGGATGTAATCGACATCCCCATCACTACTCCGCCACCCATTCCGCCGGGACCGTCAGTTAACTATCTGGACCTGTGGGTGTGGCGCCTGCTCACGCAATTCTCGAGCCTTAACTGAGAGCGTCGAGTTTCCCCCGGCTACGAGAAGGCCTTGCGGTACGCGCTGGCGGCGCAACTGGCCATCGAATACGGACGCGACCCCGAGACGCAGGAAGCTCTAGCGAATGACGCCGAGGCCGCGATCGAGGGACTGAACGCATCGAACGATCTGGCAATTGAAGACCCGCCGGAGACGCCCGAAGGCCAGACGGAGGTGACAGCGTGACGGTACAGGAACTGATCAATTCTGCCATGAGAGCCACCGGGGAATTGCGCCACGGGCAGCAACCGAACCCGGAGGAGTCCGCGACCGCACTCGGTGTCCTGAACGCCCTACTGAGCGAGATGTCAACGCAACATCGCGCCGTGTACATAATCGACCAGAAGCAATTCCAACTGCAGTCCGGCAAGGCCTGCTACACCATGGGCCCCAGTGCCAGCGCGGACTTCAACACGGAAAGGCCCGTCAAGATCCAGTCGCGCAGGCGTCATCTACGGCGACCCGTCGCTGGGATTGAGAAAGAACCTGAAGCTCGTCGTCTCCAAGGAATTCGCGCTGCTTATGGAAAAGGGCATGACGGCCTTGCAACCCATAGTTTTGTACAACGACAACGATTACCCGCTGATCAAAATATGCCTGTGGCCTGTGCCGGAATAACATTCGAGCGGACGCATGACCTGTGCTTGGTGAAGCCAGCATGTACACGCTGCCAAGCATCTGGCCGTGGATCGGCGACGATTACGCCCCGGAGCCGTGGACGTTCCAGCTCAACGATGACCCGCGCATCGTGTACCTGTTGTGCAGGGAGCAAGTCGCTGGTGGGCCTGTTTACGTTCCTCCCGCAGAACACGGTGTGCTGGGAGGTCCACATCATCCTGCTGCCGCGGCGAAAGACGCGGGGTCATGTGATCCTGCGCGGCGCACTGGACTGGATGTTCGAGAACACGACCGCGCAGCGCATCGTGGGCGCAGTGCCGCAGTACAACCGGCTGGCGGTGCAGGTGGCGCAGCGGGCCGGAATGAAAATATTCGGAGTCAACCCGAACAGCTTTATGAAGAACGGAAAGCTCGAGAACCAGGTTTTATTTGGCTTGAGCAAGGAGGTAGAGAAATTGCCAGTCAATCATAACTTCGGTGATCGGCGGGATTCAAGCTGCGAGCGCAGCCCACCATGCCGCCGAGTACCAACAGAAGGCCCTAAAGCAGGCGGGACAAACAGTCCAGGACACAGCCAAAGAGGTCAACACCGGCATCCGCACCAATTACGAAGCAATACGTAACTGAACGAAGTACGT
>ERZ1370068.3373-contig-2484_pt1:0-22500 | contig 32581 bp, 47 predicted proteins | sample MGYA00561227_ERZ1370068 | MGnify/ENA primary metagenome ERZ1370068 (study PRJEB38410, sample SAMEA6850437) | metagenome | study: Metagenomic assessment of the ecological functions of the soil: analysis of the soil microbiota associated with the...
CGTTACGCATTGCTGGGTCGATCGCGATGTCCCGCGAGATCGGCGCGAAGGCCACCAGCAACGCATTCAGCGTGAACGGAGCCTGATGACAGGCGCGTTGATGACGAACGATCCGTCAGCGCCCGAGGACGAGGCGTCCGAGGCGTGCGGCCTGTCCGTCGCTGCGCAGCGTCACGACGACGCCGGGCAACGGCTGGCGGGACGCAGTGACTGAACCGTTGACGGTGCAGCCTGAAGGCGCCTGCGCGCCGGGGATGACCGGACGGAGCACGGCGCACGTCAGACACGACCCGTATGCAATCGCTCGCCACGCGAATTCGGCGGATCGACGCCACAGCAGCATTCAGGATACGCGGAAGCGGCCGGTTGAGGGTTTGACAAGAAGGTGACAGCGGCGCGGTGTCACTTCAGCAGTTCATCGAACAGCGGCGGTGGGCTTTATGGTTTTCCGATGCGCCTCGACCGCTTTGACGAGGTCGGCCACGATGTCGGGTGTCAGCGGCGACGTCGTAGTGCTCGCCGGGATCTTCGGCGAGGTTGGCGAGAAGCGGCGGATTGTGCTCGGCGCGCTTCTCGCCGTCGTTATGCGAGCCGCTGGTGATGAAGTGCGCCTTGTAGGCGCCCTTGCGGACCGCCCGCAGCTCGTTGTCCCAGTAGTAGAAGAGCAGCCCGACGCGGGCTCGGGCCGGATCCGGTCAGGCGCGCGCGCAAGATCGACGCCGTCGATGACGCGGTCGGCCGGCGGCTCGGCGCCTGCCGAGCTTCGCGGCCGTCACGAACAGATCCATCGCCGAGCCGATGTCGGTCACCGACCGACGGCCGGACCGTGCCGGGCCACCAGAAGATCGCCGGCGTGCGCGACGCCGCCTTCCCACGTCGTGCCCTTGCCGTCGCTGAAGCGGACCAGCCGAGCCGCCGTGCGTCGTCGAACGGCAGCCACGGACCGTTGTCGCTCGTGAACACGACCAGCGTCCGTCTGTCGATGCCGGCTGGCCGCAGCGCATCGAGGACCCGGCCCGTGCTCCAGTCGATCTCCTCGACGACGTCGCCGTAGATGCCGCCGGCGCTGTGCCTGACGAAGTCGGCCGATCGGGCGAGCGGGATGTGCGGCAGCGAGTGAGCGAGGTAGAGGAAGAACGGCCGCGTCGCGTTGGCGTCGATGAACCGCACGGCTTCGTCGGTGTATCGCCTGGTCAGCGTGCGGTGATCGGCCGGCCGCTCGATGACGTCGCCGTTCCGCATCAGCGGCACGTCCCAGTACTCCGGCTTCGGGTCGTAGTAGCGCCGCGCTCTGCGTAGCCGTTGTCCCGCGGCGACGGTCATCTGCATGTCGTGGGAGAACGGCAGGCCGAACCAGATAGTCGAAGCCCTGTCGCATCGGCAGAAACTGCGGCAGCTGGCCCAGGTGCCACTTGCCGACGATCGCCGTGGCGTATCCGCTGCGGCTTCAGCACTTCCGCGATCGTGATCTCCTCGGGCGGGAGTCCCTGCGCGGCGTTGTCGCGAAACACCTTCGGTGCGGTGCCGGCCGGCGACGCCGTACATCCCGCTGCGGACGGGCAGACGCGCCCTGTCAGCAGCGCCGCGCGACTCGGCGAGCAGACCGGCTGCACGTAGAAGTTGGTCCACTTCTGTCCTTCGGCGGCCATCGCATCGAGGCGGGGCGTCCTGATGTTCGGGCTGCCGAACGCGCCGAGATCGCCATAGCCCAGGTCGTCGGCCAGGATGATCACGATATTTGGCGGCGGATTCGAGGGCTGCGCGCGAACGGCGGTGTGCATCATCGTCCAGCGCTTGCCGCGATGGCCACTACCGCTGCGACGACCGACGCTCCCTCCTCCGCCATCTGGGAATGAATCGCGGGACCTGCCGCTGATAGTTGCGGTAGTCGTCTCCAAAGCGACCGACGAGCTCTGGCTCCTCGAAGATAACCATCAAAGAGTCCCGCTGGCACCACGAGCAACATCAGAATCACGCCGAGATGGTTGATGAACAGGACGCTGGCCATCACACCGATGCCGGCACTCACGTATCGCGGATGACGGACGACTCCGTAGATCCCCTCGCCGGAGTTTGCTCGTTCGCGGTTCGAGCGACAACTCCGGAACCCCTACGAGCATCGCCAGATTGACGTGCTTCCAGTATTGAGGCTCAAGCCACAGTGTTACGCCGGTCAGGGTGATCGCGATGCCGATCAGCATCCAGCTCGTTCGAGGTCGCGCCGACTATCCAGGCTCGAGCGCGGAAGATCAGCACCGCGCAGGCGGCTAACGGCGGAATCACGATGAGATACAGTTTGCGGTCGAGCCTTCGCCACGCTCGAGCCCACGGATGGATGACGAACCAGAGAGGACCCCAGGGGCAGCAGGACCACGCAGTAGACGCCCAGAGTAGCGCAGACGATCGAGCATGGCCTTTACGCGTCGTTCGGCTGAACCTCGAGTGCGACGCCGTTCATGCAGTAGCGCTGTCCGGTCGGCCGCGGGTCCGTCCGGGAAAGACGTGGCCGAGATGGCCACCGCATTGCGCGCAGTGGACCTCGGTCGCGCGTCATGCCGTAGCGTGCTGTCGGTCGTCGTGCCGACCGCGCCTCTCGATCGGCTGAAAAAGCTCGGCCAGCCGGTGCCGCTCTCGAACTTCGTGTCCGACGAGAAGAGCGGCTGTCCGCAGCCGGCGCAGCGGAACGTGCCGGCACGCTTCTCGCAGTTGAGCGGGCTGGTGCCGGCGCGCTCGGTGCCGTGCTCGCGCAGCACGTGAAACTGCTCGGGTGTCAGCGTCTCCTTCCAGTCCGCGTCGGTTTTCTGCGCCATGGTGCGTACTCTAGCACCGCCCTCTTGACACGCCTTTATTAGGCACTAAATAATTAGTAGCAATGCGCAAGCCCGAGCCGACCCTTGACGACCAGGAGCTCGCCATCATGAAGGTCAGTCTGGCGGCTCGGCCACGCGACCGTCCGCGACGTCTACCACGCCCTTCTCGAGCCGTCACATCGCGTACACCACCGTGATGACGATGATGAACGTCCTCGAGACCAAGGGCTACCTGAAGAAGGAAAAGGCCGATCGCGCGTATCGCGCTACCGTCCCGCCCGGCCGGAGCGCACCGTCATCTCGTCGATGGTCCGCGAATTCGTGAACCGGGTCTTCGATGGCGCGCCGCGGCCAGCTGCTGCTGCACCTCGTCAAGGACGGCCGCCTGAGCGACGCCCGGAGCGCGAAGAACTGCTTCGGCTGATCGACGAGGAACGGTGATGGCGGCATTCACACCGATCCTGGCGCTCTACAGCCTCGAAATCCTGCTGCTGGTCGCGAGCGCCGCGGCGGCCGTCTCGCTCGTGCTGGGTGCCGCCGCGCGGCCGTGCTCGTTCTCTGGCGCGCGGTCGTCATCGCCTGTCTGCTGCTGCCGCTGGCACCGCCCGCGTCGTCCACGTCGACCTGATGCCAATGGCGACCACGGCGCGCGTGATCGACCGGGTCCTCCACCCTGATGACCGGCGCATCGACTGCGTCGATCATCGGGCTGATTCCGTGGATTGTGGTAGCCGGAGCGCTGCTGCGCACGGTCTGGCTCGGCATCGGCATCATCCGGCTTCGCGCGCTGCAGCCGTCGATCGACAACTGCCGCGTTGAGCGACGACCTCCGGATCCTGAAACAGGCGCTGGCGCCGACGGCGGAGGTGGCCTGGCACGACGATCTCCCGCAGCCGGTGACGTTCGGCGCACGGCACCCAGTCGTGCTGCTGCCATCGCGGCTGCGCGACCGTCGGAGGAGTGTCAGCACGCGGTGGGTGTGCCACGAGCTCGTGCACGTGGAGCGCGGCGACTGGCCGGCGACGATTGTCGAGGAACTGATCCTGACGGCCTTGTGGTTTCACCCGGCTGTCTGGTGGGCCATCGGCCAGATCCAGCTCAATCGCGAGGCAACCGTCGACGCGCGCGTCGTCGGCATCACCGGCGCGCGCCGCGCATGCATGGAAGCGCTCTCGCATTTTGCCGATGGGCACGCGCCAGCGCGTGGCAGCGGTGTTCGCGCGCCGCCGCCAGATCGTCACGCGGATCAGAACAACTTTCGCAGGAGGTCGTCATGTCACGGACGCGGCTCGCACCTTGCGGGAACGACGCTCGCCGCGATCGTCATCGGTTCGACGTGGAGCGTCGTCTCCGCCATCGCCGGTTCGGACGGAAGTGCGCCATCGAACCGTCGCCGCGCCGATGATTGAACCGCAGCCGATGATTGAACCGCTGCTGACAGCGGCCACGCCCGCTGCACCAGAACCCGCAGCGGACGCCACCGCCGCCACTAAGCTGCCGCCTCCTCCACCCGCCACCACCGCCGCCGCCACCCGCTGACGGCAAGACCAGCTCCGCGCGTGCGTCACCGACCTGAAGCCGCCCTATCCCGCCGAGGCATTACCTCACAGCCCTGGAGCCACGGTGTGGGTCGCGCTGAAGATCGGCGCGAACGGCGAGGTCACGAAGCGAAGGCGACGCGGTGGCAACTCACGATGCGACCATTCCGATCGACCGATCCGGAATTACTGGGCGAGCAAGCCGGAGCGCGCCTTCGTCGACGCGGCCGAAGCGACAGCGCTCAGGTGGAAGTTCGCGCCACCGGAAGCCAACACGCGGCACGCAGGTCGATGTGCTGTTCACGTTTCGCAACGTTCCCGGGGTGCCGTTGCGCAGCGTTGAGCCCGACGCCGCGGGCGAACGGAGCGACCATCGTTCGCGTCGGAGGCAACATCAGACCGCCGGCCAAGGTCCGCGACGTCCAGGCCGGTCTATCCGGCTGCCGCGTCAAGCCGCAAACGTTCAGGGAGTCCGTCATCCTGGACGCGCACGTCGGCGTCGACGGCTCTGTCGTCGAGGCGCAGGTGTTGCGCTCGATTCCGCTGCTCGACGATGCCGCCGTCGGAGGCTGTCCGTCAGTGGCGGTATGTGCCGACTCTCCTCAATGGCGCGCCCGTCGAAGTCATGGTCACGGTGACGGTCAACTTCAACCCGTGACGCCGTCATTGTCCGGGCTTGAGGGATATCGGGGGTGAATACTCGCCGAGCGGCTCGCGCGTCCACCACGACGCCGGTTGCGCCGGCGGGTCTGCCGCGTCGGTCATTCGATAGCGGTACAGCGATGCCGCGCACGTATCGCGGCGGATGGCTGGGAAGGGATTCTTCGCCAACAGCGCCAGGACGTCTCGGCGACCTCGAGCAGTCGCACGCAGAAGCTTCGATACCACGCCGGCTGTCTTCGTGTCCTTCCAGCGCGGCAAACCACATCTGCCAGTCGAGCCGCGGCTGGTGCGGGGCGACCCAGGACGGACGGCCGCGCGCACGTCGCCCGGCTTGTAGCTGAATTCGTATGCCAGCCAGGTGCACGCCATCGTCCGATCCCTCGACGATGATTTCCGGGCCGCGTCGGCGTCATGACGGCGAAGAGCCCGTAGGTATTCACGCTGTGAAACGGACCGATGACGTCCGCAACCGGCGAACCAGACCCGAGGCCGCACGGCAACCAGCGAAAGCTGGCGGCAAACATCACGCACGAGACAGGGAACGGTGACGACGGCAGCGCCGCGATCAAGACCATCCGTCGCGCGCGTCCGGGCCGAGCCGTAGCTTCGACACGGTAGCGGTCCGACAGACACCGCCGAAGCGCGTCGTCGTCCAGCAGGAAGAGGCACAGCGCGATCGTCAGCAGATTGAAGAACGCGTAGTTGCCGGTCAGCGCGATGACGAGCTGCATGCCCGCGAGCAGGCCGAACCCGAGGCGTCGCGACCGGCGCGGCGTCAGAACGAAGAAACGGCGCCAGCAGCTCGATCGCGATCGTCGCGGCCGTCAACGCCCTGGTCATCGACCAGCGGCAGCTGTTGCGGCACACCAGGCGAGCGGTGTGGGAAGCGGCTGCGTCTCGAAGTGGACTGAGAGCGCGGTCCACTGGCTCACGCATCGGATCGCCGCTCGCCAGCTTGATCGGCGCCCGAGCCGACCATCAGGCCGGAACAACAGCCACAGCAGCAGCCAGCGCGCAGGCGTGGAGGTTCCACGAGCGAGGTGCGCCGTTCCTCGAACGACGAGGGGAGCCAGCAGCATCGCCAGGAACCCGGTCTCGAGCAGCAGCGCATCCCATTGATACGACAGGAACTCTCGACCCGCGACTGACAGCGAGAGATAGTCGATCCAGAGCGCCGCCAGAATCCGGAACAGGTGCGATGCCGACGAGTGAGGAAGGACCGCCAGTGCGGCACCCGTTACACACGAGGCGATCAGAAACTGGTCGCTCGTGCTCCACCAGAACAACGTCGGCAGCAGACGGAAGCGATCGACGCCGAGATGGATGGCGGACACATACGCGCGTGCGCCGTCCATCGTCAGACGCACGGGCAGGATGCCGCCCTCGCCGAGAGACGGCCTCGCGCCTGGACGGCCAGCGACCAGAATGCCGCGAGATAGGCCAACCCCACCAGCCTCAGGAAGAGCCAGGCGGTGAGCGCAGTATCTGCATGCCGGCTCGGGCGATCGGCCGATCAAGAGCACGTGAGCTCGTGCAGAATCCCTGCGATGACTGGCCACGAGCTCGTAGGCGGCGTCGGATATCGCGGCCACGACGGGGGACGTGCGTGTACAGCGTCAGGGAAATGCGCGCGATCCTGCGGGCGCGAGCATGACGAAGCACGCCGCCTCGTAGCGCCGTAAAGCCGAGCCGCGACCGCCGGGCTCGATGAGGTGAACGGCGCGCGCCGGGAACGCGGTCGAGCTGGAGTCCCGGGAGACGCGTCGGCGATGCCCGGGGCGTTGGACGGCACGCGCATTCGACGCGGTCGCCGGTGCCTGCTAGCGCCAGCGCGCGACCCAGAACCGGCAGAATCCGCTGATCGGCGTCGAAGACCACGAGGGGGCGGTCAGGAGAGCACGGTGATATCACTGCGACAGCCGCCTGGAGGCGCCATGAACGTCCTGCTGCTCTCGATGCCCGACTCGTTCGAGCACATGCCGCCGGTCGCGATCCGCATGCCGAACGGCGCGCTCGCGTCGCTCGCGGGCAACGTCGATCCGCATCACCAGCGTCGCCGTCGCCGACCTCATCCTCGTGCAGACCGTCGGTGCGATCGACCGTCGAGCGGCTGGTGCGCGACTCTGCCACCGACGTCGTCGGCCTGTCGGTGATGACGTTTCAGCGCGCGCACGGCGCTGAAGATCGCCCGGCTCGTACGCGCGCTGCGTCCGTCGGCCCGCATCGTCGGTCGGCGGCTACGATCCGAGCCTCGACGCCCGACGCCTACAAGCAGTCGCCGGACGTCGACTTCATCGTCCGCGGCGAGGGCGAGCATACGCTGCTGCGAGCTGCTGCGCGCGCGTCGAGAACGACCGCGATCGCCTTCGCGCATCGCCGGGCTGTCGTACCGGACGCCAGACGGCTTTCGTGCACAACCGCGATCGGCGCCGTCATTCCGCTCGCGTCGAGCGCGCTGCGCCTGCCGAACCGCGCCGCGCGCGTGCTGCGCGGCTACACGCTGCTCGGACGGCACGGTCGACGTCGTCGAGAACGTCGCGCGGCTGCACGTTCGACTGCAGCTTCTGCTCGATCATCGAGATGCGCGGCCGGAACTTTCATCCCTATCCGATCGACCGCGTGCTCGCCGACATCGCCGACGCGCGCGCGCACGGCGCCGAAGCGATCTTCCTGGTCGACGACAACATCACGCTCGACGTCGAGCGCTTCGAGGCGTTGTGCCAGGCGATCGTCGACGCCGGATTCGACGACGCCGACTACATCGTGCAGGCGATGACGGCGCCGCTCGCGCAGCACGGCGCGCGGCTCGCGCCGCTGATGCGGCGCGCCGGCTTCCGCTACGTGTTCCTCGGCATCGAGAACATCCTCGACGAGGACCTCGAGTTCCTGCGGGCGCGCGCCAAGAACGCGCGTCGCGAGCACGGGCGGACGATCGGCAACGCCAGCATCGAGGCGATCGCGCCACCTGCACGCGCACGGCATGTACGTCGTCGGCGGCCTGATCGTCGGCAACCCGGACGACACGCGAGCGTCGATCGAAGCCAACCTCGCGTTCGCCAGGCGCTACGTCGACTGGCCGCACATCCAGCACCCGACGCCGTACTCCGCGCACGCCGATGACGCGAGACTTCCGCGATCGCGGCCTGATCGTCGACGACGACGTGTCGCACTACAACGGCACGACAGCGGTGGTCCGAAGCGAGCACGCTGTCGGCGGAGAGACATCGAGTTCCTGCGCTGGCGCGCCGAGCGCTGGATGAAGATGAAGCACATGCCGGCCGCGTTCGCGCACAGCCCGCTGTTCGTCCTGCGACACTCGCCGTCGAAATGCTGTCGCACACCTTCGCCGGCAGCAGCGCTGCAAGCTCGGTCCTGGGCCCCGAGAACGAACGCAGCGGTCTTCGACCGCTACCGCGAACTGCCGCCGCCAGAGCAGCGCGACTGCACCGCCGCTCGCCTGACGCGCGGCAGGCCCGCTGACGCAGGAACCCGCATTCCTCGATCTTCGTTACCGGGATGTTGCGCGATCGCCGGCCCGCCGAATCCGCAGACGCGCGGTTAACCATTCCGAATTCGCACTGAATCCGCAACCAGTCGCACGCGTGTCCGGCGACCTGACCGCCGTGAGCTTGGGCGAAGGCGGTTGCGCATGTGTCGATGGAGATTCGCTTTATGAACCTCTGGCAAGACCTTCGCTTCGCGGTGCGGCTGCTGGTCAAGGATCGCTGGTTCACCGCCGTGGCGGTCGATCGCGCTGGCGCTCGGCATCGGCGTCAACGCCACGGTGTTCACGTTCGTCAACGCCGTCCTGATTCGCGGTCTTGCCGTTCAACGATCCGGATCGCATCATGGTCGTCGGCACGCGCGATGCGCGCAACCGCGATCGCGGCGATGTCGTATCTCGGATTTCGAGGACTAGCGCCGCGGCTGACGCGCGACGTTTTCCGGCCTGGCGGCGTTCAGCGGTCAGACGCATGAACGTCAGCGACGAAGGACGGACGCCCGAGCGGTTTCAGGGTCCATATCATCTCGGCCAACGCGTTCAAGTTGATCGGCCAGCGGCCGCTGCTCGGCCGCGACTTCCTGCCGGAAGACGATCGGCCCGGGCGCCGCGCCGGTCGTCGTTCTCGGCAACGGCATCTGGAAGAACCGCTACGGCAGCGATCCATCGGTCATCGGCCGGCACGATCAAGGTCAACGAGCATGTCGTCGACGGTCATCGGCGTGATGCCGGAAGGCTTCAAGTTCCCGAACAACGCCGATCTGCTGGCTGCCGCTCGCGCACATGCCGCGCCTCGCCGAGCAGAAGCGCGACAGCGCGCAACATCGAGCGTGTTCGGCCGGCTGGCAGACCGGTGTCACGCGTGCGCAGGCGCAGTCGGAGATGAACACGATCGCCGGGCAGCTGCGTCACGACTACCCGGACACGAACAAGGACGTCACGCGCGAGCGTGATGACGTTCAACGAACGGTGCAACGGCGGTCCGATCAGGCTGATCTTCCTGTCGCTGATGGGCGCGGTCGGCGTTCGTGCTGCTGATTGCGTGCGCGAACGTCGCCAACCTGCTGCTCGCGCGCTCGGCGAGCCGCGCCCGCGAGATGTCGGTCCGCATCTCGCTCGGCGCGACGCGCTGGCGGATCGTCCGGCAGCTGCTGGTCGAGAGCGTGCTGCTCTCCGATCGTCAGCGGCGCTGCTCGGGCTGGCGCTCGCGCATGTCGGCGTCCAGCCTGTTCGACGCGGCGACGCAGGACGTCGGCAAGCCGTACTGGATCAAGTTCACGATGGACGCGCAGGTCTTCAGCGTTCTTCGCCGGCGGTCTGCCTCGGCACCGGCGTCGTGTTCGGCCTCGCGCCGGCGCTGCACGTGTCGAAGACCGATCTCAACGAAGTGCTGAAGGAAGGCGGCCGGTCGGGCAGCAGCGGCATGCGCGCGCGGCGCTGGACCAGCGCGCTGATCGTCGCCGAGCTCGCGCTGACGCTGGTGCTGCTCGCCGGCGCCGGCCTGATGATGCGGAGCTTCTCAACGCTCTACCGCCTGGACGTCGGCGTCGAGACGGCGCATCTGTCTGACGATGCGGCTGGCGCTGCCGAACCAGAAGTACCCGACGACCGGAGCAGCGCCGCGCTTTCTTCGAGCGGCTCGACCAGCGGCTCGCCGGGATCTGCAGGCATTCAGGCGGCCACGATCGCGACCAACATGCCGCTCGGCGGCGGCTTCGCCGCGGCTTCTGGCGGTCGAGGGCCGTACGCTCGCGGCGGGCGAGCAGGCGCCGCGCGGTCACGCAGGTGACGATCGGTCCGCGGCTACTTCGAAACGCTCGGGCTGCAGGTCGCTGCGCGGCCGCGCGTTCGAGCGAGCTCGACGGGCACGGCCGGCCACGACACCGCCATCATCAACCAGCGGTTCGCGTCGATGCACTTTCGGCAGCGAGGATCCGATCGGACGGCGAATCAAGCTGACGCGCTGGACGGTCCGCTCGTCGCCCGGGGCGCCGTCCCGCCTGGAGTGGGTCACGATCGTCGGGTCGCGCCCATCGATCCGCCAGCGAATCGCAGCATCGGGCGACGACGTGCCGGATCGCCGTCGCCTACATTCCACTGCGTGCGCAGGCTGCCCGGCGTTCGCGATGCTGATGATCTGCGCGCGCAGCGGCGACGCGGCCAGCCTGACGTCGCTGGTGCGCGAAGAGTGCGCGCGATCGATCCCGGACCTGCCGCTCTTCGGCATCATGACGATGGACCAGCAGCTGGCGCAGGCAGCGATGGCCGTTCCGCGTATTCGATCGATGTTCGCCATCTTCGCGTTGATCGCGCTGGCGCTGCTGTCGGCGGTCGGCCTCTACGCGGTCACCGCATATTCGGTCGCGCAGCGGACACAGGAGATCGGCGTCCGGATGGCGCTTGGAGCCCAGGCGCCACAGGTCGTGCTGGCTCGTCGTCCGCGGCGGTCGATCGTCCAGCTCGCCATCGGCCTGTCGCTCGGCATCGGCATGGCGCCTTCGGCGTCAGCACAGCTGCTGTCGAGCGTGCTCGTTCCAGACGGGCTCGCGCGACCCGGCTCACGCTCACGTCGATCGTCATCGTTGCTGATCGTCTGGTCGTCAGCGTCGGCGTCTGTTCTGGCCTGCCCGGCGTGCGACGCGGCTCGATCCGGTCGCGGCGCTGCAGGAACGAGTAGCGGTGTTATAATCCGGCGGGCATGACGCTCGACACCGTGCGCGCCATCTGGCGGGGCTACGCTGCCAGGAGTTACCGAAGACGTGGAAGTGGGGCCACGACGTGTGCTTCTGCGTCCGCCGGAAGATGTTCGGTCGTGATCAATCTGGAACCGCCCGCACCAACTGGCATTCAAGTGCACCCTGGAGTCGTTTGCCGAGCTCGTCGAACGGCTCCGGCATCATCCACCCGCGCCCGCACATGGCCCGCAACATGTGGGTTATGGAACAGGAGCTTGGCGAGTCGCTCGACCGCCGCGAGCTGGCGGCACTGGTCAAAGCGTCGTCACGACCTCATCGTCGCTTGAAGCTGCCGAAGTCCAGCGACCCGAGGACGGAGGGGGGAAGCGACGCAGGGAGTCAAGAAGCGCTGAGGCTGAGCCTCCGCTGGTGCACGATCCTGGCGAGTCCCTCACGACATGGCGGAGACACACTCCTCGTCTATCAAACGACCATCGCCGCTCCAGACGGCACGCTGTGCCGAAGCCAGAGCCGTCGGCGACGATATGCCTGGCGGCGGCTGGCAAGCCTGGTCTCGAATTCCTGCCGCTGGCAGGAGTGACCACCCTGCTCGCACACGGCGGGAAACGACGCAGCCCAACCAGGTGGACACCGGTACTTTTGGGCCACCGGGTTAACGCCGGTCTATCTCGAAGGCGCGCTTCCAGCGTGCGCTCACGCGTCCCCCACTGGTGCCGACGGTTTCCGCCTCAGGGCCGTCCCGGTGTTCCGCAGGTATCCGGCGCCTTCGACGGCCACACGGCCGCTCGAAGTATCGCCGTATCCAGTGTCCTTGAATCCATTCTCGGTCTACGAAAAAGGCGAAGCGTTGTTGCGCAGTCCAGCTGTCGGCGCTCTCTGCCTGGCACCTGGTGAACATCGCGTTTGATCGAGATAGAAGCTCAGTGACGAGCCGGTCGAACGGCTCAACCGCTTCGCGGCTCCGGCTCTCGTCGAGCTCATCGTCCAGGCTCACTGGCGGGCAGTGACGAGGTCGTCGGCACCCGCTAAGGGGTTCCAGGCCGGTTCCGGACGCGACCCTTCCGCAACTCAGCAGATGTAGTCGGTCATCGGCGGTGCGTTCGCCACCAAAGCTCCCGGAGGCGGGTGGCATTCTGGCCGCGATGGTAGTGCGTGTGCATCGCGGCCTGCGGCCGCCTCGGCAACCATGAGCAACAGCGGTGGATCCGTGAACCAGGGAATGGCGATCGATTCCCCGAGGCGCGTCGCCCATGGCGGCGATTGCGGGCGCGAGGCGATCGTGGTGCTCGCGCGCGATATCAGCAGCGCGTCGAACGACGGGAAGTCTTCGGGGCTTCGTAAAGGCGAAGGGATCCTGACGGTCTCCTACCGTCCACAGAAACGCACGCTGCACGATGGCCATGTGATGAGGGCGATCTCGGATCGCCTTGTCGTCACGCGCGCCGCCGCATGTGCCCCGATAACGCGCCAATGTTCGGCGTCGGCCCAGACCTGGTGCCCGTAAGATCCGGGTAGTGCATCCATCGTGGATTATGCCCGAACGATCGGTGCTCGCAAATCAGAACGATGCCGCCGTAGTAGCATGGCCGGATGCCGCGTGCCATCCGGCGTCCGGCCAGGGCTGCACGACCGTCGCGCGTTCCGGTCGCTGGCGGTCAGCGCCGCCTTCCAGACGTTCGTGCTCGACCAGCTGGAGGAGCTGGGCGACGTGACGCCGCGCCCGATGTTCGGTGGCGTCGGGCTCTATCACCGCGGCGTATTCTTCGGAATCCTCGCGCGCGACACACTGTATTTGAAGGTCGGCGACTCGAATCGTGCGGATTACAGCGCGAGCCGGGATGAAGGCCTTCAAACCGTGCGCGCGGATCGATCCGGCTCGATGAAGTATTACGCCGTGCCCCTCGAGATACTCCGAGGCCCGGCCGATCTCGCGGTGTGGGCCGGCGAAAGCCATCGCCGTCGCGTCCGGCCGCGCGTGAGAGAAACCCCGAGGTCGCCATTTCGCTGGATCAAGCCATGCGACACAACGCTCGATTCGTGGGTGTCCGCGCCGCGCTGGCCTGCTGCTGCTCGTCGCGGTGAGGCTCGGCGGCTTCCGCTCAATCGTCCACCGGCGATCGACGATGGGAGATCGAGTTCACCGCTGGCGGCGCGATGCCCCATTGGTCCTCCAGCGGGACCGGTCCGCTGCCACCGCCGGATCGGCTCTCCCGATCAACCTCGGCACGGCGACGACGCGAGCCGTCTCGTCGTGGGTTATCGGCGACGGCGCCGTACTGCTGAATCAGGCGCTCTCGTCATTCCGCGTCTCGCAACAGATCACGCCGCTTGACGCGGTGGCGCAAAGCGTCTTCGCCAAACGGACGCCCGGCGCCGCCATCCGGATTCCGCATTTCGCGGGCACTGAACGAGCGATTCGCTGCGGAGCTGAGCGTCGACTACCTCCACACATCGCTGGCCTGACGAGTGCCAGTCTGGCGGGCGTCGAAGCAACCCGCGCCAGCTTCGTCTCTGCGTGGAATTCGTTGCTCGCGCTGCCGCTCCTGGCGTCGAGCCGGAGCGCGACCTCGACGGCAGCGATCAGCGACCATCAGGGCGGTCAGGTCGGCGTCAGCGGAGCCATGATCGTCAATCTCGGCAAGGGCCAACGAGGCCATGCGTGACGGCAGGTGCCGGCATCGTGACGCATACCGGTGGTCTGCCCAGCGCGGAGCTCGTCGGACGATACCAGTTCGAGATTACGCCGCCCGTGCTTGTGCCTGTGCCCGTGCCGATCGTGAGCCGGGTGTTCGACCAAACCGACACCACGGTCGCACGCGCTTCCAGTTCCACGCCGTCGTCGACGTATCATCCGGCGGAGGCGTCAAGCGGTTCGTGACACCTCGATGGGGATCCGCCTCGACGTCCGCGAGCACATCGGACGAGAATCGCGCAGCAACCCTCGTCGACGCCACCCTCGATCGGCGGCACCGTCCGCGCCTGGTTTCGGGACGCTGTCGATCGGAACCACGCCCCCGCTGGTCTTCACCAGCAACGGCGCGGGATCAAATCTGAGCGGCGCTCCGATCTCGGGATTTACGACCTTCTCGGGGTCAGGCTGGGGCGGGCAGCTGGACGTGACGGCTGGACTGATCTATCGGTTCTGATGGCGTTGGCCACCGTTCCGTTCACCCCGAATAACAACCACAGCCAGATCGGAAACAGCGCGCCGGAACGTATCGTCGACGATCGTGGCCAGTTTCGCCCGATCGCCGAGTATCTTCGCGTCGTCTGGTTTGTCCAGGAACAGCCATCGCCCAACGAACACCCAACCCAGCGCAGCAGGATTGCGGCAGTCGAGCAGCCAGTCGACGCGCCCGTTCGGGCAACAGGTCGATCGCGGGTTCACGGTCGCCGTATGCTGAATGAAGCCGCTGTTGGCGGCCATCCAACGTCCGAGCTCGCGCTTCCAGGCTCGTTCGAGCGTCCGCTGGAACTGTTCGAAAAACGCGAGGACGCGTTCCTGGCCAACCCCGCGATCGGCTTCACGCCCGGCCGCGGACAGATTGAATCCCAGGCCGATCCGCATGCAATTGGCGGCATGCGGCGGCGCGCTCAACCAGCCCAGATTGAACTGCGGCTCCCAGCGGCCCCCGTGGTGGAACGCGACCACATCGCCGCCTGCATTGGCGACGAAGCTGTTGCGCGTGAAAGAGCTTGGTTCCGCTCTCGCCGCTGCGGTGCCGCGCCTCGACAATCTTCGCGGCGATGCTCGACTGGTTGACGGCATCGAACAGCGCCTCGATCCGCGGCTGCAGTGCCGCGCACTGCGTCGGCGGCCGGCAGCGCCTCCACCAGCGCGAACTCCCTCGCGCCAAAGCCCGTCATCGTGCGCTGCACGGCGGTCGGCGCCAGCGCCCGGCGTTTGCGGACTTCGTTCAGCAGGTTGGTGGCGACGGTGTGCGTCGGGCTGATCTGCAGCGCGGCGCGCAGCGCCGAAACAGCCTCGTCCCACTGACGCTGTTCGAGGTGACAGCGTCCCATGCGAACCCATGCCGACACGTTCCGGGCGCCTGCTCGATGATTGCGGCGTTGACCGCGACCGCCTCCGTTCCGTATTCACCGCTTTTCATGCACTCGAGGGCTTGCCGCTCGAGTTCCGGCACCGGAGTGTTCATTTCGGTTTCTTGTCTCCGACCTGCTCCTTCTCCCTGTTCAGCTCGACGATGTCGACGCTGTCTGCCGACTGACCGAGCAGGTGCCGGCAGAAGTAGTCGGCGCGGAGCCAGTTGAAGTACGCGCTCCGGTCTGCGTATCCGTGGCGCACGCCCGGGATGACGAGCATGTCGAAGCGCTTGTTGGCCTTGATCAGCGCGTCGGCCATGCGCATAGGTGTTCGCCGGATGGACGTTGTTGTCGATGTCGCCGGTCGACAGCATCAGGTGGCCCTTCAGGTTCTTGGCCAGCTCCGAGTTCTTCTCGATGTCGTACTCGAACGTCACCTTGCCGTCCTGTCGTCGATCTTCCTTGAGGCCGTGATGCTTCTCGCTCCAGCGTGTTGTTGTAGATGTTGTTCTCGTGGTTGCCCGACTCCGGACCACGGCCACCTTGAAGAAGTCCGGGTAGACCAGCATCGCCGCGCGCCGACATGAAGCCGCCGCCCGAGTGTCCCCAGATGCCGACGCGTGTTGATGTCGATGAAGGGATGGCGCCTCGCGAGCTGCTCGATCGCCGCCTTCTTGTCGGCGAGACCGTAGTCGCGCAGGTTGCCGTAGCCGTAGTTGTGAGTACCACTTCGACCGCTGCGGGTTGCCGCCGCGATTGCCCGACCTCGATCACGATGAACCCGAACTGCGCCAGCGACTGGCTGTTGCTGCGCGGATTGAACGTCTTGGTCACGCTCTCGGTCTGCGGTCCCGGGTAGACGTAAGCGATGATCGGGTACTTCTTCGGTCGGATCGAAGTCGAACGGCTTGTACATCACGCCGTACAGATCCGTGACGCCGTCGTCGGCCTTCACCTTGAACGGCTCGGGAAACTTGAAGCCGGCTTCGTTCAGCGCGCTCGAGATCCGGCGATCTCCAGCTTCGTCGACGACGTTGCCGAGCGCGTCGTAGAGGACCGCGGACGGTGCGGCCATCGATTCGCGACGCGTTGTCGACGAAGAACCGGTTCGATTCGGACATCGACACCGCGTGTGACGCATCGCCGGGATCGAGCAGCTTGACGCGTCGCGCCGTCGTAGCTGACACGATAGAGGTGCGGATAGTACGGATCCTCGCCGCTTTCCCGGCCGACCGCCGAAACGTACGCGACGCGGGCCTTGTCGTCGACGCCCTCGACGCTCATCGTGACGAACTCGCCAGACGTCAGCGGTTCTTGAGCGCGCCGATGTTGGCGTCATAGAGATAGTAGTGGCCCCAGCCGTCGCGCTCCGACCAGAAGAGCAGGTCCTGGCCGTTGTTGGCGAGGCGCAGCGAGCTTGGTTTCGATATAGGTGTTCAGCCGCTCTTCCACGACGACCTTCACCTCGCCGGTGTCAGGCGAGGCGACCGCGGCGTCCACCTTGTGGAGATCGCGGCTGGAGCGCGAGAAGTACAGCTTGTCCGACGTGTCGCTGAGCCACTGTGCCGGCGGCGCGTCCGGGTTGGGCGTGCCCTGTCCGCCGCCGCCGCCGCGTCCGCTCGCGGCGAAGCGGGGCGACACGGGCGCCGTCGCGATCTGGAGCGTCTGATCCTTGAAGCGATCGGCCTTCACACGCGTCATGCGCGTGGCTGGCGACGTCGAAGGCATCGATCTCGTATTGCGGTGACGTTGGCTTCGCCGGGCATGGCGTAGCGATAGGTCTCGAGCTTCGGACGCGGCTGCGCGAGCGCGTCGATCACCCAGAGGTCCGCGACCTTCCGCTGATCGCGGCGGACGAGCGCGAACTTCTTCGAGTCCTTCGACCAGATGATCTGCACCGCCGGGACGCGCGCGTTCTTGCTGGCTGCCGTATCCCGTGTCGGTCTCGGTCTGCTGCTGCTCGCCTTGTTCCTGCTGTTGTTGCTGCAGCTGTTCCTGCTCCTGCTGCAGCTGCTGCGCTGACCGCGCGTAGCTGTAGTGCTCCTCGCCGTCCTTCGTCAGCTGCGTTTCCTTGATCGCCGGCGTCGTCGGCCTTCTTCTGCGCCAGCGCGAAGCTGTCGGCGTCCATCATGAAGAGGTTGTGGTTGCGCGCGAACACGATCGTCTTGCCGTCCGGCGACGGCGCCGCCCAGCGCGGCGCGCTGCGGCGCCTTGTAGTCGTCGTCGAGGAGGTCGACGCTGCCGGTCGCCATGTCGTACCGAAGTGCAGCGTCCGCGTTCGCGGCGGTTGTGCGCCGCGGCTGACGCGCCGCCACGTCCTCGCTGTCCCTGCTGCTGCGGATCGACCGCGTCGTCGTCGGACGGATCCTGACCGCCCTGCCTCGCCGCGGCCTGCAGCATCGGTCGTATTGACGGGCTTTCTTCGGCTTGGCCACGTCGGCATCGCGCGGCACCTGGACGTCGAACTGGAACGCCGCGTCGCTTCCTGACGAACTTGACCGTCGTGAACGGCAGGTGCTGCGCGTCGTAAGGCTCGCGCGTGATCGACGTGAGCGTTGGCGGCCATCTTCGCGTGATCGAACAGCGGCGCCTTGCTCCTCTTGATCGGATCGACGAGGTAGAACTTGCGTCCCTCGCGCGGTCTGATACGGATACCAGAACGCGATCGCCGTCTCGAGCCAGCGCGGCGTCACGCGTCGTGTCGAAGACGAGACGGCCGACTTTCTGCGCGGTCCAGTTCGCGGCCAGGTCGTAGTTCGGTTTCGGACCGGCCGGCGTTTCCGGCGCGCGGCACCGCGAGGCGCCGAAGAACAGGACGGAGGCGAGGCACCACGTGAGCAGGCGGCGCGGCATGGCAATCTCCGCGAGGAATACCGTCTTCGAAACGTCGAGATTATCGCTGATCCGCGCGCCGGCGGCTGCTGCGGCACGCGTTGAGTAGCTGATTCTCGAGCGGAGTCGGAGCTACCCCGATGATCTGGCGCGTGCCCTCGACTTTCGGCCTGAAATCATCGACTGAGGACCAGCGCAGTTCTTGCAGTGCGCTCGTTCGATGGACCCAGGAACTGGAGGCGTACCGTCGGCGCGAGCGCGGGACCCGGCGCTCATTCCAGGCATTTACAACTACTGTCATCACCGCTGCGAGCAGTGTGCCGTTCACAGGTCGCTGCCTCTCGCTTTCGGCAGGAGCAGCAGGAGGCGCACGACCATCCCGAACGCAGCCTCGAAGATCACATAGAGGCCAATTTCACACGTGCGGCCGCCTTGATGAAGGCGTGGTGCGAGCAACATGGGATCGATCCTGCCGCCGTCGAGGAAGCGGCTGAAATCGACGAGTCAGATACGGTGACGCAGGCGAGGCGCCCACGAGAAGGCAGATGCAGATGTGCTGCAACAGTTGGCGCGGCGGTATTCCTCGGAGGCGTACACATCGTCGAGGCCCTCGGTAACCTGTCGCGTTTCCACGCCTGGGCTCCAGCGGTTGCCGCCGCGATCGACACCATCGGGTGGGTGCTCCGGATTGATCCCCGCAAAGATCGCCCGGGCGGTTGGTGGCGCGGCGAGCGAAGGTCAGTGTGTCGACGACGATCCGGTGCAGAACGATTGGAACGGCTCGGCAAAGGTCGCGCGACTGGCGATTGCGGAATCGATCGGCGCCCTGGCGGACGCTCTTCGAAGCGGGCGACACGCCGGTCGACGCGTCGATTCGCCGCACCGCGGGCGCTCGAGCAGATGGACGGCGACCTGGCCGCGCGTTTTCCGCTGGCGATGGAATTCGTTCGACCGGGGCTTCGACGAACCTGACGTTGCGGCCGGCGCGCTGACGCGGCTAGCGCCGTTCGAGCCGCGGCGTCGCACGGTGCGGCGGCGGCTTCAGTTGTGGGGGTGGCGACTGCGGCGGCGCGTGCTGGGTCGCCTCGGAGGATCGCACTGATGTCACAGTCGACGTTCCTCGCCATCGCGAAGGATCCCGCGATCATCCCTGGTGTCCATCATCACTGCGACGAATGGTGCGACTACTGTCTGGTCACGAACCGGTGCCTGGCGTTCAAGTGCACCGACGAGCACCGTCGGCGCCAGGGCCTTGCTGATGGAGAGCCGACGTTTCGGGCCTCGACGAGGCGGTCGCGTTCACGCGGTCGGTAGCCGAGGCCGAGGGCTCGTCGACGCCTGAACTCGACGCGCTCGTCGCGGAGAGGGAGCTGAAGCGTGCCGGGCTGCACACGGCGGATCCTCTGGCCGGAGCGGCGCTCGATTAGCGCTCAGCAGGTCGCAATCGGATTCGCGCCGATTGCCGAGTTGGTCGCCAGGGCGCCGGTTCGGCGCTCCGGGCCTGAACCGGAGGAAGTGGTGCTCTGGTATCACGTCCGGATCTACCTCCGGCTGGTGCGAGCACTGGTGGCGAGAGAAGGCGCGCGCACCGGGCGGGAACGCGAATGGAAGATGCGAACGGGTCGGCAAAGCTGGTGCTGGTCGCGATTCAGAAATCACGTGCCGCTATCGAACGGATGCAGGCCAACGAGCCGGCCGATGACTTTACCGGGTTGACGTCGGCGCTGGTCACGCTCGAGCGTGGAATCGAGGAACGATTCCCAGATGCGAGGACGTACGTTCGCGTCGGCCTCGACGTCCCGGTGACCTGAAGCGGAGTTGTGTCGCGAACCTGGCGTTTGCGGGTACAAAGGAAAGGCCACGATCGTTTTTCAACGACCGGGCCTCGAGGAATAATGCCGGCAGCGACCTACTCTCCCACACAGTTTCCCATGCAGTACCATCGGCGGTATCAGGCTTAACTTCCGTGTTCGGAATGGGAACGGGTGTGACCCTGATCCTATGACCACCGGCAAACTTGGCTGCCTGGGGTCCCGCCTTCGCTCGCGCTGCGAGCTTTGGCGAGCAAGCCTACCCGTCGGAGCGCTCGCCGCGACCGTAGCGCCGTCGAGAGCGAGCTGAAGGTGGGTCTCAGTCAACCAGACCCAATCCTGTCAAAGAGACGACAACTGAATATCCTGCAAACGGTAGTTTCTCGTTCCACGCTCACGCAGCGGTTTCCGCGTGCATTCACGTTGTTAGAAACAATTTATGGTCAAGCCTCACGGCTGATTAGTATCGGTAAGCTCAACGCCTCACCGCGCTTACACACCCGACCTATCAACCTGGTCATCTTCCAGGAGCCTTTAGAGAGCCTTACGGTCCCGGGAGATCTCATCTTGTGGAGGGTTTCACGCTTAGATGCCTTCAGCGTTTCTCCCTTCCGGACGTAGCTACCCGGCGCTACCGCTGGCGCGACAACCGGTACACTAGAGGTCCGTCCAACCCGGTCCTCTCGTACTAAGGTCAGCCCCACTCAAATCTCCTGCGCCCATGACAGATAGAGACCGAACTGTCTCGCGACGTTCTAAACCCAGCTCATGTACCACTTTAACCGGCGAACAGCCGAACCCTTGGAACCTGCTACAGCTCCAGGATGCGATGAGCCGACATCGAGGTGCCAAACCCTGAGCGTCGATGTGAACTCTTGGCTCAGATCAGCCTGTTATCCCCGGCGTACGCTTTTATCCGTTGAGCGATGGCCCTTCCACGCGGAACCACCGGATCACTAAAGCCTGGTTTCCCACCTGCTCGTCTTGTAGGATCTCGCAGTCAAGCTCGCTTCTGCTTTTGCACTCTAAGGCTGATTTCCAAACAGCCTGAGCGAACCTTCGCGCGCCTCCGTTACACTTTAGGAGGCGACCGCCCCAGTCAAACTACCCACCTAGCAGTGTCCCTGATCTGGATGACAGAACGAGGTTAGAACGCCGGAGCGTTAAGGGTGGTATCTCACCGTTGGCTCCCCCGAGTCCGAGAACCCGGGTTCAAAGCCTCCCACCTATCCTGCGCATAACGCGTCAGCATTCACTACTAGGATGTAGTAAAGGTGCACGGGGTCTTTTCGTCTAGTCACGGGCAACCGGCGTCTTCACCGGTACCACAAATTCGCAGTGCCCCTCGTTGAGACAGCGCCCAAATCATTACGCCATTCGTGCAGGTCGGAACTTACCCGACAAGGAATTTCGCTACCTTAGGACCGTTATAGTTACGGCCGCCGTTTACCGGGGCTTCAGCTCAAAGCTTCGCCTTGCGGCTAACCTCTCCCTTTAACCTTCCGGCACCGGGCAGGCGTCAGGCCCTATACGTCGTATTCGACTTAGCATAGCCCTGTGTTTTTAGTAAACAGTTGCTTGGGCCTCTTTATTGCAACTCCCTCACGCTTCGCAGTGCGAGACTTGCTAACGCTAACGGAGCACCCCTTCTTCCGAAGTTACGGGGTGAGTTTGCCGAGTTCCTAAACGAGGGTTCTCACTCGCGCCTGAGGATTTTCTCCTCGCCTACCTGTGTCGGTTTGCGGTACAGTGCCCCAACGACTCCTTAGAGGATTTTCTCGGCAGCGTGGCGTCTGCGACTTTACGAGCCTTGCGGCTCTCGCTCACGACCCCTCAGGGATTAATGACCCACCGGATTTGCCTGGCGGATCCCCCTACGATGCCTGAACCCACACGTCCAATCGTAGGCCTCGCATAGCCTCCTGCGTCTCCCCATCGTGATAACGTCTTCATAGGTAGTTCTGGAATATTAACCAGATATCCATCCGCTACGCCTTTCGGCCTCGCGTTAGGACCCGACTAACCCTGAGCGGACGAACCTTCCTCAGGAAACCTTAGGCTTACGGCGGAAAGGATTCTCACCTTCCTTCTCGCTACTTATGCCGGCAGGGTCACTTCTCACCACTCCACCAGTCTTTACAGTCTGGCTTCACGGCTGTGAGAACGCTCCTCTACCAATATGCAGACCCGCAGGTCGCGTCCATTCTATGGCTTCGGTCTTGTGCTTAAGCCCCGTTGGATTGTCGGCCCAAAGCCGCTTGACCAGTGAGCTATTACGCTTTCTTTAAAGGATGGCTGCTTCTAAGCCAACCTCCTGGTTGTCTGAGCGTCTTCAGATCCTTTCCCACTTAGCACAAAGTTAGGGACCTTAGCCGATAGTCTGGGCTGTTTCCCTTTCGACGATGAAGCTTAGCCCCCACCGTCTCACTCCCGGGATACGTGTCGTTGGCATTCGCAGTTTGATTGGATTCAGTAAGCTGGTAAGCCCCTAGTCCATTCAGTTCTCTACCACCAACGCCGACCTCCCGAGGCTGCTCCTAAAAGCATTTCGAGGAGAACGGGCAATCACGAGGTTTGATTAGCCTTTCACCCCTATCCTCAGCT
>ERZ1370068.3373-contig-2484_pt1:27500-32581 | contig 32581 bp, 47 predicted proteins | sample MGYA00561227_ERZ1370068 | MGnify/ENA primary metagenome ERZ1370068 (study PRJEB38410, sample SAMEA6850437) | metagenome | study: Metagenomic assessment of the ecological functions of the soil: analysis of the soil microbiota associated with the...
TCAGCCGGCGCACAGCTCATCAAGACTGTCTATCGCCACGACGGTTACGGTCGGCGACCGCTGGACTCGCGCTACGGCGCCGCGTTCGAGCGCCATCGGATCGGCATGACGAGCGCGACGCTGCCGGTCGTCGGGCTTGCCTCCAGCGCTCGACGGTCTCCGCATCAGCCTCATCACCGACATCCATCACAGTCGCATCGTGCCCCGCGGCCGATGTCATGCAGGCGATCGAGCTCGCGATGTCTGCCCGCCCCGATCTCATCGTCCTCGGCGGCGACTACGTGACGTTTCGGCGATCGCGCGTTCGTCGGTCCGGTGGCAGAGCTGCTCGATCGCTTGACGGCGCCCCCATGGCGTGTTCGCCGATCCTCGGCAATCACGACGACGATCGCGACATGCCGGCCGCCCTCATCGGCAAGGGATTCGTCAGTGCTGAAGGATCAGCGCACGCAGCTGTCCATTCGTCAGTGAGACGCTGACGCTGGCCGGCATTCGCTTCTGGACACGACGCGCGCGAAAACATCGCGCGCGTCCTGAAAGGCGCCGAGGGCACAGTGCTTCTGCTCGCGCACGATCCGCGTCGCCTGGCTGGAAGCCGCCAGTCTCGAACGTGCCTGGTCCTGTCCGGTCACACACACACGGCGGGCAGATCGTGCGTGCCAGGCGTCGGGCGCGATCGCGAGGCGCAGTTTTCCTGTCTGGTCAGGCCTGGGCCAGCAGAGACGACACGTCGATCTTCGTGAGCCGGGGCGTTGGGAACGATCTACGTGCCCGTCCGAATCAACTGCCCGCCGGAGGTCGCACTCCTGACGCTTCGCCGGCGCGCGCAGGCCTGACGAAGCGTCGCCCGTCAACTGTCCACGCCTCCTCGAGCACGAATCCTCACGGCGTCAACGTACGCGTGGTGCTCTTCGGCCAAGAATCCGTGCCGCCAGAGCGTCGGCCGTATCGGTCTCGAGGACGGGCACGCACGCGCTGCAGGATGATCGGACCACCATCGAGCTCGGACGTCACGAGATGCACGGTGACGCCCGGCTACCTTGACGCCGTGCTCGAAGGCCTGTCGCTGCGCATCCACGCCGGGGAACGACGGCAGAAGCGACGGATGGATGTTGAGGATGCGATTGGGAAAGGCCGCGATCATCGTCGGAGCCGAGCACACGCATGAACCCGGCAAGGCACACCACATCCACGCGACGCTGCTGCAGCTCGCTTCACCAGCGCGGTCGTAGTCATCGCGCGACGGCCAGCCCCGATGACTCACACAGATGGCTTCGATCCCCGCGCGTCGCGCGCGTTCGAGGCCGCCCGGCATCCTCACGATTCGAGATGACAACCGCAGAGAGACGGCGTTGAGACGCCCATCGCTCGACCGCATCGATCAGCGCTTGAAGATTGCTGCCGCGACCGGAGATCAGCACACCCAGTCGACGGCGCGAGACGGGTCCGGAGCTCATTGCACGTAGGTGACTACCGGTTCGCCCGGAACGATCTCGCCGATGACGCTCCCGCCAGAGGCCGACTTCACCTGATCGGCGTTGTCCGGTGCCACGGCGACGATCAATCCGATGCCCATGTTGAACGTGCGCATCATGTCGGACATCGGCAACGCGGCCACTTTCCTGCAGCCACGTGAACACGCGAGGAACAGTCCACGACCGACGTGCCGCACGCGCGCCGCTGTCCCTGCAGGCAGGATCCGCGGAAGGTTCTCGGTGATACCACCACCGGTGATGTGAGCCATTCCTTTGATCGACCCCGTCGCCAGCAGCGGCCTCACCAGCGCGAGTACGACCGATGCGGCTCGAGGAGCGCATCACCGATCGAGCCGGTTCAACTCGGGACGAAGCTGTCTACCTCGAGCTGCAGATGATCGAACGCGATCCGGCGCGCCAGCGAGTAGCCATTGGTGTGAAGGCCGGTCGAAGGCACGCCGATCAAGCACATCACCAGGCCTGATATGTCGCGCCGGTGATGAGACGCGCACGCGTCGACGACCCCGCACGATGAATCCGGCGATGTCGTATTCACCGTCGGCGTAGAAACCGGGCATCTCCGCCGTCTCACCGCCAAGCAGCGCACAGTGGTTCTCGCGGCACGCGCGCGCCATGCCTGTCACGACCGACTCGGCAACGGCAGGAGACAATCGGCCGGTGCCGAAGTAGTCCAGGAAGAAGAGCGGCTCGGCGCCCTGCACGAGGATGTCGTTGACGCAGTGATTGACGAGATCTTCGCCGACCGTGTCGTGCTTGCCCGCCAGGAACGCCACACGCAGCTTCGGTGCCCACGCCATCGGCGCTCGACGACGAGAACCGGGATCCTGAAAGCTGCCGGTCGTGAATCGAAACAGGCCCGCCGAACGAGCCGATGTCGGACAGCACGTTCGGAGTGAAACGTGGATCGCGCCAAGCCGCGAATGCGGCGGACGGCTTCGTTGCCTGCGTCGATGTCGACGCCGGATGCCTTGTAATCCATCAACCTCGTACTATGTTTAGAACTCGAGTCGTCTGAATGAGAGTCGCGGCAGCGACCGCGCTGGCGGAGCCATCCGGCGCGCGCCAGTAGCCTCGGCTCGCACGGATGCGAAGAACTGCTCTTCGGTCGAAGTCCTCTTCGAGACTGTCGAACCCGTCCTTGAGCATCGTGATGGCCGACTTCCGCGTCGTCGGGCCATCCGCCGCGTTGAGTCGTCTACGCGACGGTCCAGTCAGGCTGACGAAGCGCCACGCTGGCCACAGGCGACGGCGACGTTCTCGCGGAGGGCGCTGCATCTTCGCAAGCCTGAACAGCGCCGACAGTGCCGCCTCATTGCGGTTCTGCGCCACCGGCCTCGAGCGCATCGATGCGCACTCGCGCGATCGTGCATCGGTCTCCTTCGTCGGACTGAGCCGCGGCAGCCACGAGCGCAGCGATCGTGCTCGCGCGCACAACTCTCGCCAATCAGACATCGGACGCCACGGATCATCTGTGCGGCTACTCCGGTGTCCCGCCGGTGAACTCGGCCGAATCGCCGCTCGTCGCGCGCAGTCCCGCCGATTCGACCGAGTGCCGAGAAGCGCATCGTCCTGCAGCGGCCCCTGCAGCTTGCTCGTGGCCGCAATCCCGTCGACGCGCGTATGACGCGCGCGATGGCGACCCAGCGCCTCGATCACGGCGCTGCGGAAGAAGTCGAGGCCCCCGCCGATCTCACCAATCATCGCCCGCTGCACTGTCGTGATCGCTGCCGAGAGCGCGCGACAGCGCCGACGAGCGCCGGGGCGAACGAACTCCGACTCCTCGGTCTGCAGCGACCATGACAAAGGCGCCGGCCAGCTGCGGGTCGGGATTGCGCTTCGAGCCACTTGTATGCGACCTCGCGCACGCGGTCGTTGCGATCGCGGATCAGCTCGCGCATCAGGTCGCGCGTGCCGCGATCGCTTGAATGCGGTCAGCAGCACCAGCGCGCGGTAATCGAACGAACTCATTCGCATCGCGACGTCGCGGCTTCGCGCGAGGGCGGGAACCGCCTGAGCTTCCGGCCGTCCGGCGATACCAGCCTGCAGCCGTGCATCCGGACTGGAAAGTCCAGCGACGCCAGGTTCGCGATGTTCTGTTTGAGATCGCGGCGCGGCGCCGTGGGTCTGTGCTGCGCGCGCGCGCGACTCGAACGTCGCGCGTGACGAGCAGCGGTGAGCAGCGAAGGGCAGCGCCTCAGGCGCACAGGCGGATCATCACCTCAACGCGCGACCGGATCCTTCTCGAAGTCAGGGGATGCGAGATCGGCGAATCCAGTTCCGTCGGGTCCGGGATTCAGCTTGAGCGCCAAGCTGCAGTACGCCTTCGTCGCGCAGGAATGCGACCGGATAGACGCCGGTGTAGCACGACGTGCAGTAGTGCTCGTTGTTGCCGCCCTGCACCGCGCCGGTCAGGCCCATCCAGGCTCAAATACGCGACGCTGTCGCGCGTTCGAGATACTTGCGAATCTCCTCGAGCGTGTGCGTCGCCGCGATCAGCTCGAGCGACGCGGCGTGTCCACACCGTAGAAGCACGGCGAAATCGTCGGGGGACAACTGATGCGCATGTGCACTTCGCGCGCGCCGGCGCTGCGAACCATCTGCACGATCTTCGCGGCTCGTCGTCCCGCGGACGATCGAGTCGTCCACGAGGACGACGCGCTGCCCCTCGAGGATGCTGCGCACCGGGTTCAGCTTCACGCGCACGCCGAAGTGCCGGATCGACTGCTGCGGCTCGATGAACGTGCGTCCGACGTAGTGGTTCCGGATCAGGCCCATCGCGCATCGGGCATGCCCGACGCATCGGCAAACCCGATCGCGCGCGCACACGCCGGAGTCGGGAATCGGCACGATGACGTCGGCTGGCGACGCGCCGACTCGCGCGCGAGCCTCCGGCCAAACTCCGTTCGGACCTCGTTGACGCTCTCGCCGAACACGTAGCTGTCCGGTCGCGAGAAATGCACGTGCTCGAAGATGCACTGCGACTTCGGCGCAGGCGGGAACGGCCGTGATCGGACTTCAGGCCCTGCTCGCTGATGACGACGACCTCACCTGGTTCGACGTCCCGGAGGTACGTCGCGCCGATCAGATCCATCGCGCACGTCTCGGAGCAGATCACCCACGCAGTCGCCCAGCCGGCCGATGCGCCAGCGGCCGGAACCCATGCGGATCGCGCGCGCCGATCAGCCGATCCTTCGTCATCATCGACGAGCGAATAGGCGCCGCGAACCTGCGACAGTGCGTCGACGATCGCGGCCTCGGCGCCATCTTCTCGCGACCGCGCAAAAAGATGGACGATGACTTCGGTGTCGGTGCGTGGCCTGGAAGATCGCGCCAAGCCGGACGAGCGGCGTCGCGCAGCTCAGTGGCATTCACGATGTTCCCGTTGTGCCCCACGGCAAACTGACCGTGGACGCTGTCCGATCAAAGGAATCGGGTTGGGCGTTGGCGAGACGGCTCTCGCCCGCCGTCGAGTAGCGGACGTGACCGACCGCCATGCGACTGGGAACTTGCGCGAGCGACACCGTGTCGAACGCCTCGCCTCACGCACCCCATGGCTTTGAGCAATACGCAACTGAACGAAGTACA
>ERZ1370068.8993-contig-7804_pt1 | contig 32577 bp, 37 predicted proteins | sample MGYA00561227_ERZ1370068 | MGnify/ENA primary metagenome ERZ1370068 (study PRJEB38410, sample SAMEA6850437) | metagenome | study: Metagenomic assessment of the ecological functions of the soil: analysis of the soil microbiota associated with the...
GGTAGCTGCCCGTTCCAGTTGCATTGCTCGCCGGATGGCGCTCTCCCCACCTCAGCCTGGCGATGATCGGCGCAGAGACCTTCCAGCGGCTCGTCGAGGAGCAGCAGCGCCGGATTGGTCATCGCGCTCGCGCGATCGCAGGCATCTGCTGCTCCCCGCCCGAGAGATGGCGGCCCGGGCGCGGCGCCGGGCGGCCAGCGGGCGAAACAGGTCGTATACCGCCGGGAGGTTCCACCGACCGGGCCCGCGCGGCGAAACCACGCTGAGGTTCTCCTCGACGGTGAGCGAGGGAAAGACCTCGCGCTCCTGCGCGCACCCAGCCGAGCACTCCCCGGCACGCGCGCGGCCGATGCGGCGGTCCGGCCGGTGATGTCGCTCCCCGCGCCAGCGATCGTGCCGCGGCCGACGTCGGTGTAGCCCATGATGGTGAGAAGCAGCGTCGGACTTGCCGACGCCGTTGCGTCCCAGCACCTGCGACGCTGCCGCGCTCCGGGACCGTCGAGCGAGACGCCGTCCAGCACCACCGCCTCGCCGTAGCCGGCGCGCACGTCCCGGAGCGCGAGCAGCGGCTCAGCCATGAGCGCCGTCCTCGCGCCGAGATAGACCTCGCGCACGCGCGGATCGGACGGCGATCTCCGCCGGCGTGCCTCCGACGCAGGATGCGTCCGCCGACCATGACGATGATGCGGCTGGCGAAGCGGAACACCACGTCCATGTCGTGCTCGATGAAGCAGCACCGTGATGTCCCGCGGACAGGCTGGCGATGACGCGCGAACAGCTCGCAGCTCTCGTCGCGGGGCACGCCAGCCGCCGGCTCGTCGAGGAGCGAGCACCGCTCGGCCCGGTGGCGAGCGCGAGTCCGATCTCGAGGAGCCGCTGCTGGCCGTAGGGCAGCTCGCGGGTGGGCCGGTGGCAGCACGGCGGCGAGCCTCGAGCGACGCGAAGGATCTCGTACGCCTCGTCGATCTGCGGCGCGACAGGCCACGCAGCGAGCGCCACCAGCGCGACGGCGAGCCTCGCTCCGCTCGCACACCGCGAGCGTCGTCGCCTCGAGCGCGTCTGAGCCGGGGAAACAGGCGTTGATCTGGAAGGTGCGCGCCAGCCGCGGCTTGACGCGCTGGTCGGGTTCGAGCCGGTGATCACCTCGGCTCGCCGAGATATGATCTCGTCCTGCGTCGGGCGCGCAGCATGCCGGTGATCGAGGTTGATCAGCGTGGTCTTGCCGGCGCCGTTCGGGCCGATGCAGCGCGTGTCGCGCGCCCCGCGGCAGGTGACAGCTCCACGTCCCTGGCGACCACGAGGAGCCGAAGCGCTTGTCGAGCCCGCGGGTCGAGAGCGCCGACACGCTCACGACGGCGCGACCCCCGACAGCGGACGTCCCTGCCGACCGGCGCGCGTCCAAAGTCCGGCCAGCGGGGCGAGCCTGCCCACGACCCCGCTGGGCAGCGCCATCACGACCAGGACGAGGAGCGCGCCGATCCAGAAGTACCAGTACTGGGGATTGAGGCCGGAAAACCGGTCTCGCGCGACCATGAAGATGATCGCGCCGACCAGGCCTGCCGTAGAGGCGGCCGGCGCCGCCGAGAATGAGGATGACGAGCATCGTCCGCCGAGCGCTGGAAGCTCGAGCGTGTCGAGCGGACACGGTCTCGGTCGTCTGGGCGAGCAGCGCGCCGGCGACCCCCGCAGACCGCGGCGAGATGGTGCAGATCGGTTGCGGATGTGCGCGCGGCTCGGCGCCCCGAGCGCCGGGCATGCGCGTCGGATTCTCGCGGATGCCGCACTGCAGCGACAGGCCGAACGGCGAGTTGACGACACGCCGCACGACGAGGAAACGCGAGGAACGAGCACCGCCAGCGAATAGGCGTAGGCGGTGTAGCCGTAGAGGTCGAACCGGAAGCGTGCCGAGGAGCGGCCACATCTTCACGCCCTGCAGACCGTCGGCGCCGCCGGTGAGCCAGTGCGCGCTTGTTGGCGAGTCTCGAGCAGCAGGAGGCCGAGGCCGAGCGTGACCATGATCAGCGCGAGGTGGCGGAAGCGCGGAGATGATCGAAGCTCGCCGCGTAGCCCGACCAGGCCGGCGACCACCGCGGCCGAGCACGAGCCCCGATACCGGCTCGCCCCAGCCGCCTTGGCGACGAGCCCGGCCGGTGTAGGCGCCGATGCCGAAGAAGGCGGCGTGGCCGAGCGACACGATGCCCGCGTAGCCGAGCGATGAGATCGAGCGAGAGCGCGAACAGCGCCGGTGATGGCGATCTGGCTTGCGCAGCACGAGGTAGTCCGGGAACGAGCACGAACGGCAGCGAGCGTCGCCAGCCAGAACACGATCTCGAGCCGCCGCCAGCGACTCTGGCGCTGCGAGAGTACTGGCTGCGGGTCGCGCACGCCGCGCCGGGCGATCCATCGCTAGCGTCTCCCGGAACAGGCCGGCGGGGCGCCACATCAAGCAGGCCCGACCATCACGAGATAGATGAGGAACGGCGCCGAGCTCGGGCACGTAGTACTTGCCGGCGACGTCGCTGATGCCGAGCAGCGTGGCGGCGGCGAACGACCCGCCGATGGAGCCGAGCCCGCCGACCGCCACCACGATCAGCACGTAGACACGAGATAGGCTGAGGCGCAAACGTGCGGATCGAGGCCGACGATCTCGATGGCGAGCGCGCCGCCGAGCCCGGCGAGCCCGCTGCCCAGCGCGAAGGTGATCGCGAACCGCCGGTCGACGTCGATCCCGAGCCCGCGCGCCATGCGCTGGTTGTCGACCGCGGCGCGCACCTGCGCCCCGAAACGCGTGTATTCGAGCGCCGAGCGACCAGGGGCGAGCGTGATCAGCAGCGCGGCGCCGACCAGGAACAGCCGGTAGACGCCGAAGCTGAGGCCCAGAACGACACGCGCCCGCGCAGATAGTCCGGCAGTCTCGCACCGGCTGCTGGGTCGTGCCGTAGACGTAGGCGGCCGTCGCCACTGACATGAAGACGATGCCCGATCGTCAGCAGGCACTGGTCGAGATCGCTCGCCCGGTAGAGCCGGCGATACAGAGCGCGCTCGAGCACGACGCTGCCGCGGCGGCGGCGAGGAATGCGACGGGCAGCGCGTAGCCAGGAACGGCCATCCCAGCCTGTTGCATCAGCGTGACGGTGACGTAGCCGCCGAGCATCGCGAAGGCGGCAGTGCGCCAGGTTGACGAAGTTCATCATCCCCAGCGTCACCGACAGGCCGACCGACAGGAGAACAGGAGCATCCCGTAGGCGAACCCGTCGAACAGGACGCCGACCAGCGGGCGCGAGCACGGGTCTGGCCTCTCCGCCGACGGTCAGGTACCGTCAGGTCGAGCTCATCGGCTTCATGCGCGCCTTCACCGGGTCCTTGACGTTCTCGATCTTGTCGAACTCGACGTTCAGCAGCTGGCCGCCGACCTTCTCGACCCGGCGGATGTAGATCGTCTGGATGATGTCGCGCGTTTCCGGATCGATGGCGATCGGGCCGCGCGGGCTCTCCCACTTCATGCCCTTGGCGGCGGCGACGAGCGGCTCGCCGTCGGTCTTGCCGCCGGTCTTCTTCAGCGTCTCGTAGATGAGGTGCATGCCGTCCCAGCCGCCGACGCTGAAGATGTTCGGGGTTGCGCCCGTAGGCGCTCGTGGTAGGCCGTCGACGAAGTCGCGGTTCATCGGCGGAATCGTGGTTGTAGTCGTAGTGGTAAGCCGTGATCGATGCCGAGCGCGGCGTCGCCCATGCTCTTGAGCGCCTCCTCGTCGGTCAGCTCGCCCTGGCCCATGATCTTGGTCTTCGCTCGGGTCGATGCCGCGCTCGGCCAGCGCCTTGCCGAACGCGCCCGGCTGCGCGCCGCCGGGCACCCAGACGATAGATCGCCTCCGGGTTCGAGTGTCCTTCGCGCGCTGCACGAAGGCGGAGAAAGTCGGGATTCGCGACCGGCATGCGCACCGAGCCGACGATCTCGCCGCCCGCCGCCTTGAAGCCGCGGCTGGAACGCGCCCTCGGCGTCGATGCCCGGGCCGTAGTCGGAGACCATGGTGTAGACCTTCTTGACGCCGCTCTTGTACGGCCCAGGCGCCGAGCGCCTCGTTCGATCTGCGGCGCGGTGAGCGAGGTGCGCACGAGGTAGGGCGACTTGGTGGTGATGATCGAGGTCGCGGCGTTCATCACCACCATGAGCTTCTTCGCCTCGGCCGACACGTCCGCCGCCGCGAGCGCGTTGGGCGTGAGCACGAAGCCGGCGAGGATGTCGACCTTGTCGCGCACCACCAGCTCCTGCGCGAGGCGCTTGGCGACGTCGGGCGCGACCGCGCCGGTGTCCCTGCGGATGAACTCGAGCTTCCGTGCCGGCGACCGTGTCGCCGTTCTGCTTCACGTAGAGCTTGATCGCCGTTGTCCATCTGCGTCGCGGTGTCGGCGAACTGGCCGGAGTAGGCCATGATGAGCGCCGATCTTGATGGGCTGCTGCGCGCCGGCTGGGGCCACGGCGAGCAGGGACGGCGGCGAGGCTGCCGAGTCCGATCAGGGTCCTCCGCATCGGTACCCTCCTGGGAATGAAGTCGGGTCGAGGTGCCCGGGACGCCGAGAGGCAGCATAGTGCACCGAGCAAGCGGGTTGGCCAGAGGCGTCTCGCCCCGCGCAAGGGCTACGGGATCGCCGATGCGGTTAGCGAAGGGCGGTTGAAACGCCAGTGAGGCGCCGGGTGGGCGCCTCACTGATAACCGATCGCTGGATCTTGCCTGCTGAGCTGCGTAGCCGACCTGCCTCCACGAATGTCCCCTTCCCCTTGCCGTGACCCTGATCGCCCTGGAAGTCGCTTCAGGGTAGACCGGGCGGTACCTTGGCATAGTAGCGGACCGGCACGGCGACGATCGGTCGCGGGAGTCTTCCCGGCCCAACGAGGACCCACGGCCCCCTGTAGCTCCGGCCGACCCGCGCAGTGACCACCGTTGGCGTAGTACCCCACTGGTGCTGATGAAGCACAAAGAAGGCATCTCGGCTTGGACCGACGGGGCAGTGGGCTCACCACGGGACCGCGGGAACGACGACCAGGGGCGGCGGCGCCTTGCCACCGCGCGATGGGAGGCGGCGGGCCGATGTTGGCGTTGACGGTGGTGCCCGCGCTCGACTCCGCCGCGGTGAAGCACCACCGACCCGCCGATGAGGAGCCCCAACCCACGGTGCGGACGGTCGAACTCATCGCGTGGGCAGCCTCCTCTGCTGCTCTCCGTCGTAGGCGCTCGACGACCGTGAGCGAGCCTCGGAGCGGAATGCGGCCGCTCCGGAGCGCCTGCGCAGGGCATTCCAAAGGTGCAATGCACGTGCCTCGGCCTGGAGGCGGGTGGTCCGCCTTTGGCAACCGCCTTGGCTTACTGATCGCGGACTTCCGAGGCGCGGTCGGCCTGGCCCAGACCGTGGGGGCCGAGGGGCAATTCCCCACCGCGGCGTCGGGAAATGACGCCGAGCGGGCTAGACTGGCGTGCTCAGCAGTCCGCGGCCGAGATCGACGGCACGCGGGGTCGAGCGCTGCCGATAGGTACGATGCGCCGCATGAGGGCCTTTTGCGGCGCGAGGCGCCGCTCTTGCTGCTCCTCGTCTACGGCGGCGCGTTCGCCTATGCGGACTCCTCGGCGGGGCGTCCCGGCCTTCGACGACCATCCGGGGGCAGCTCTTCCGCCTCTGGCACGCCCTCGATCGCTCGCTGCGCCATCGGCCGTCTGGACCGCCGACTGGAATCCCGACTGGTGGGGCGGGTATCCGGAATTCCAGTTCTACCCCGCCGGGCTTCGCGATCCTGGGCGCCGCCATCCGGGCCGTCCTCCTGTGGCGCCCCCTCGATCGAGACGGTGTAACCGCCTCCTCTGCGCCGTCGTCTTCCTCGCGCCGGGGTGACCACGTACGTCCTTCTCACGCGCGTGCTCGGAGACCGGTGGCTCGCCCTGCCGGCGGCGTTCCTTGCGCTCACGCTGTCGGGCGACCTCCGGGGCGGCGTGGAGGTCGGCGTTCGATGGGGCACGCTCACGACGCGCCTCGGTCTCGCGTGGCTGCCGCTCTGGCCCTCGCGCTGGCGAGCCCGTGGGTCGAGGGAGCCGGCTACCGCGCTGGGCGCCTCCCCTCGCCGCGCTGGCGATCCTCTCCCATCCCACGACGCTCCCTTCCGTGCTCGCCCTCATCGGTCTGGCGACGCGCTCTAGCGCTCTCGCGCGACCCGAGCGGCGGACGCTCGGGCAGGCGGCCGCGACGATCGCGCTCTCGCTCGCTCCTCACCGCCTTCTGGAGCCTCCCCTTCGCCGTCCGCCGCGCGTGGGTTGTCCCGCTAGCGTGGGCGATCTCCCCTCGGGCTCCCGGCGACCTCTGGGCGCGACCCGTGTTGCTCGGACTCGCGGTGACGGGCCCCTCGCGTGGGTGGCGGTCGGGATGAGGCGGCGCCCCTTCGACGCGCTCCTCGCCGCGCTGCCGATCGCGCTCGCGGCCACCTTCTCGCGGACACGCGGGGCTCTTCCCGCGAGGGTGGAGCGCGATCGAGCCGCAGCGCCTCGTCGACGGAATCGTGCAGGCCGGCGCGTCTGGGCCGCCGGTCTCGGGACCGGCCTCATCGTCGACCGGCTCATCCCGGCGCGGGCCGACCCTCGAAGCCGCCCGCTCGTCGCGCTCCTGGTGATCGCCCTCGCGGCGGTTCTGCCTGACCGCGGCGCGCACCCGCCGACCTTGTCCGTCTGGCCCGCGCGGGAGGAGTGGCTCACTCTCGACGAGGTGACTCGCCGCCACCAGCTGGACCGGCTCTGACCGCGCTCGCGCGGCGGAACGGACCGCGTCCTGTTCGTCACGTCGTCCCTGCGCCTGACAAGAGCCCCGCCTGGTACGCGCCCCACAGCCACGTGACGAGTCTGACGCCGCTCCGGACGGGCCGCGAGATCGTGGGCGGCACGTTCACGCATCCCTCGCCGATCGCGGCGCGCTTCTACGCGGGCCAGGCGGCGTTGCCCGCGCGGCTCCCGGTCCTCGCCGAGCAGCTCGACGGCCAGCGCCTTCTCGGGAACCGTGGAGCGCCTGTCGCCGGCGGCGTTCGACCGGTTCGCCCGGAGGCTCCGCATCGGCACCGTCGTTGTCCCGACGGGCGACGCGACCCGGGCCCGCTTCCTCGGCCCGGACTACGCGCTCACCGGCGAGGCGGCGGGGTTCGTCCTCTTCGAGCGGCGGAGCGGCCCTGGCCGCGCGTCGAGCGCATCACCCTCGCGCCGCTACCGCGTGCTCGTCTCGCCGACCGGCGGCGTTCGATCCCGACCGGCGTCGCGGCCTATCCCCTGGCAAGGGGTCAAGAGCGCGGCGGGCCGGCTGAAACGCGCGCCGACGACTGGGGCTCCTCGAGCTCCGCGTGCCGGTCGACCTCTTCGAGGCGGAGCTCGTCTACGGCGAGGGATGGCTTCGGAGTGGAGCGCGCTCGCCCTCTTCGGCCTCGGGGCGGGCGCGTGGCTCGTCTGGGCCGTCCGCGCGCGGGCGCCAGGCCCCGCGCCGCGCGTCAGACGAGCGGGTCGTAGCTGAAGTGACTGGGCCGAGCTCCTCGAGCGGCGCCAGATGGTGCCCGAGGGTGCCGCGGAAGCGTCTCGGGCCAGACGCTCGGGCGTCCAGCCGTACGTCCCGGTGAATCGCGCCGCGTCGGCCGCGGCTGGGAGAACAGGGAAGATCTCCTTTCCGCGCACGCCGAAGATCTGGCCGCTCACCTGGCCCGCGTCGTCCGACGCGAGATAGACCGCCAGCGGCGCCGATGTCGCCGGGGCGACATCTTCTCCAGCTTGGCGACCCGCGCCTTCTGCTCGGGCGTGTCGGTGGGAATCGTGCCGATCAGGCGCGTCCAGGCGAACGGCGAGATGCAGTTCGCGGTCACGTTGTACCGCGCCATGTCGAGGGCGGTCACGCGGCTGAAGTCCCACGATCCCGAGCTTCGCCGCGGCGTAGTTCGCCTGGCCCACGTTGCCGACGAGGCCCGACGTCGACGTCATGTTGATGAACCGCCCCCACTCGCTGCTCGCGGAACCGCGGGGCGGCCGCGCGGGTCAGGGCGAAGGTCCCTTGAGATGGACGTGCGATGACCGCGTCCCACTCCTCCTCGGTCATGTTGAAGATCATCCGGTCGCGGAGGATGCCGGCGTTGTTGACCACGATGTCGATCCGCCCGAAGTGGTCGAGCGCCGTCTCCGACGATGCCTGGCGCCGCCCGCCATCGTGGTCACCGATTCGCCCGCTCGGCACGCGCCTGCCCGCCAGCCGCCTTGATCTCGCGGGCGACGTCCTCGGCGGGGACGCCGCGCCGCCGCTGCCGTCGGCAGCCGCCGCCAGGTCGTTCACGACCACGCGCGCGCCGTGCTTCGCCATGAGGAGCGCGATCTCGCGGCCGATGCCCCGCCCCCGCCCGTGACGACGGCGACCCGGCCTTCCAGCATGCGTCCGGTCATGGCGCCACCTCGATGGTCCCCTCGGGATCCTCTCCCACGAACTCTCCGATCTCCGCGGCGCCCTCGACCCCGGCCGCGCCGAGGGCCTTGCAGGAGCGCGGCCCTGTCGGGCGTCGCGACGAGGAGCCCGCCCGACGTCTGCGCGTCTCCGATCACGAAACGCCGCACCCGGGGATGTTGCGTCCCACCGCACCGTCCCCGCCACGGCGTGGAGGTTGCGCCGCGTGCCGCCCGGGATCAACCCGGCCTCGGCGAGACGCCACGACGTCGGGGAGGAGCGGGATCTCGTCCCGCCTGGAGCCGGACGCGCACTTTGGAGCCCTGGCTCATCTCCTGGAGGTGGCCGAGGAGGCCGAACCCCGTCACGTCGGTCACCGCGTGGACGGTACCGTGGCAGCCGCCTCTGCCGCCGACCGGTTGAGGGTCGCCATGCTGGCGGATGGCGGCCGTCACCGCCCGCTCCGGCGCCTTGGCCTGCTTGATCGCGGTGGAGATGATGCCGGTGCCGAGCGGCTTCGTGAGGACGAGGGCGTCTCCCGGCCGGGCGCCGACGTTGCGCGCCAGACCCGACCCGGGTGGACCAGGCCCACCACCGCATAGCTGATCTTGAGCTCCGCGTCGTCGATGGAGTGGCCCCCGACGACGCTCACTCCCGCCCCGCGCCTTCTCGGCGCCCGCCCCGCAGCACCTCGCCGAGGACCTCCATCGGGAGCGTGTCGCGCGGAAACCCGACGATCGAGAGCATGGCGATCGGGCGCCCGCCCATCGCGTAGACGTCGGAGAGCGAGTTGGTCGCGGCGATCTGCCCGGAAGGCGTACGGGTCGTCCACGATGGGCGTGAAGAAGTCCAGGGTCAGGACGAGCGCCAGCCCGTCGGTCAGTCGGTAGACCGCGGCGTCGTCGCGCGGTCTCCGGCCCCACCAGCACGTTGGGGTCGGTGATCTGCGGCAGCATACGCCAGCACGTGGGCCAGCTCCTCTGGCCCCAGCTGGCAGGCTCAGCCAGCGCCGTGGGAGAGCGTCGTCAGCCTGATCGGCGAGTCCACCGGTGGACCTCCCCTCGCGAGACGAGCCGCGTCGCCCTTGTGATGCGTCGCGGCGGCGGACGATGCCGGATTATAGGCGGGCGCCGGAGACGGGGTCAAACGCGGCTTGCGGTGGTCCTCCAGGCCCCGGATGAGCGCGGCGCCGATGATGAAGACGGTCGCCGAGTAGTACACCCACATCATCGAGCGCGATCGTCACGCCGAGCGACCCGTACACCGCGCTGTACAACCTGACGCCGCTGGATGTACCAGCGGAAGCGCCTGCTTGGCGCTCTCCCAGAGGACCGCGGTCGCAAGCCCGCCCCACCAGCACGCCCGACCAGCGGATGCGGCGGTTCGGCACGAACCGGTAGATCGCCACGAACAGCGCGGTGTCGATGAGGATCGTCAGCACGAGCCCTGCCCAGTGGAGAGCCGCCGACATGTACGAACCGTTCCCCGCCCAGGAGCGCGACCCGCGGACCCACGCGAAGGCGCCGGTGACGCCGATGCTCGCGAGAAAGCCGATCGCTCAGGAAGAGGATCATCCCCGAGGTCGAACAGGATCCCGTGGATGAACCCGCGGCCCTTGTGCTGAGACACGCGGATCTCAGCCACGCAGGCGGGTCGCCGCGAAGAGCTGAGAGGCGAAGAAGAGGAGGATGAGCGTGCCGATCAGGCTCTGACACCCCGCGCGCGTCGACCACCGCGCGGAGGGCCGCCTCCATCTCGGCCTGGTAGACGGGCGAGCACCGTCCCCAGGCGGTCGAGCGACCTCCCGCAGCACCATCGTCGTTCGAGATCAGAACGGCGCTGCCCGCGATCACCAGGAGCACGAACGGCACGATGCAGATCGCGACGTAGAAGGAGAGCCCGGCGGCGAGGAAGAAGCCGTCGTGCTCGAAGAAGTAGCCGGAAGCGCGCTCCGAGCGCGCGTCGCGACCGGATGGGACCGCGACGTCGTCCGCCGTCGGGGCGAGTCGGTCGTCGGCTCGCGCGCGGGACCGACCGTTACCGCCGTGCCCGGGCCTCCCGGCGGCAGCCAGGCGAGCGAGTCCTCGGTCTTGCCGAGGGCCGGTACTCGAGCCCCACGTAGCCGTCGTAGCCGGCGCTGGTCGAGCGCCGCCAGCGACGTTGGCCGTAGTGGATCCACCAGTGCCGGGCTCGTGCCGCGCCGGCACGTCCGCGATCTGGACGTGGCCGATCCAGGCGAGGTTGCCGGACGCAGCCCGTCGATGAGCTGCCCCTCGCATGCGCTGGACGTGATAGCAGTCGAACTGGAAGCGGACGTTGGGCTCGCCTCACCTCCCGGACGATGTCAGCCCGAGCCTCCAGCCGGTCGAGGAAGTACCGCGGGGCTCTCCCACACGTTGAGCATCTCCGATCGAGGAGCGTGATGCCGGCCTCGCGGGCCACGAGGCGCGCGCGCGCTTGAGGTTCTCCACGGCGGTGCGGCGCAGGATCTGCTCGGGGACGCCCGACCGGGCGGTTGCCGCCAGGACGTTGAGCCGCCGGCGTCCGACCCGCCGCGCCGACCGTCACCGCGTCCTGGATCGTCGTCGTGAGATGGTCGCGCCGGCCGGGTCGCAGAGGTAGCCCCGGTCGCCGGTCGCGGAAGTCGCCCGCCCTTCGGGATCGAAGAGCACCAGCTCCGAGGCCGGTGCCGCTCGAGCTCCCGCTCGACCGCGCTCCGACGTCGACGGTGTGGATGAACAGGAACTCGACCGCGCGGGAAGCCCGAGGCCGCGGCCTCGCTCGAAGCGCTCGAGGAAGGGCACCTCGTTGAACAGCATCGTCAGAGTTCGCGGCGTAGCGGATCATCCGGTCTAGTCTGAGCGTCGTCATTGCCGGCGACCGTCGCGGCCCGACTCGGGGCGCGACGTGCGGCTCCGTTCCGGTCGCCAGGCGGCGCGCCACGTCGGGCGGGAGCTGGCGGAGCCAGATCGGAGTGTCGTTCTGGACGCTCGACGTGCTTCCCCAGCGGGACGAGACCCAGGTATCGGTCCCGACCATGCGAAGCGATCCGCGTGGCGCACGAAGAGATCGCCCAGGCGGGATCGAGCTTGCCACCCGGCGCCGCGTCGGACCGGAGCGCGTAAGCTCCACCAGGAGGTCGGCCATGCCGTGGATGAGCCGGGCGACCTCGCCGGGCCCGAGCCCATCCCGGCGTGAGCCCAGAGCACGCGGACGCCCGGACCAGGCCAACGAGGATCTCCACCCTCCGCATCGCAGTGGCAGTGGGAGGAAGAGCCCGTACTGCCGCGCCAGCTCCGCCACCTGACGCACGACCGGGGAGGCGCGCGTCACTCCCCCGTCAGGTGGAACTCCCCGATGCCCCGGTAGATGGGGCGCGCGAGCCGCGCTGCTCGAGATACGGCACGACGGTCGGATCCTGGTGCCAGGACGAGCTCGCCTGCCTGGCGGGGTACGGAGCGCGAGCACGGGCACGATCCGGTCGGGCGCCATCTCGAAGGAGGCGTACCGTCCCGTCGTCCGGCGTGCAGCTCAGACACGAAGGCCCGCCGGACGCCGGCCTGGTCCAGCAGACAGGAGGACGGCGGCCGGGCGCATGATCCTGCCAGCTGTTCTGGCTGTGAGTGGAGGTGGGAGTCGACGATCGGGGTCTGTCCCCGCCGCGAGCGGCGGAGGCGGTCCGAGCAGGACCGCAGCGACCGCGCCGGCCATGTGCGAGGCGCGCAGCAACATGGGCCCAACTATAGCAAAGCCCTTGCCGAATCTCCGTGGGGCCGAACGGAGCGCGGCCCTGAGGAGACCACCGGGGCCGCGTCATACGGTGCAGCGTTGCTCCCGGCTTGCGCGACGGCCGTCAGACGGCCTTGATGGTCGCAGCCTGAGCCGGCGCCGTCCTCGATCTGGATCTCCACCTTCTTCGGCACGACTGCCACCGGAGCGGGCATCGTCAGATCCAGCATGCCGTTCGTGAACTTCGCCCGACCCTGCCGGGGTCGATGCCCTCGGGCAGCGAGAGGTGCGCTCGAAGGACGCCGTACGCGAACTCGCGCACGAAGCGGCCGCCGCTCCTTCTCGTCGGTCTTCGCCTTGCGCTCGCCACGGATCGTGAGGTAATCGTCCGAAACCGGTGACCTCGACGTCCTTGGGATCGACGCCCGGGAGTGCGACGCGCGTGGAGGTCGCCGTCCTTGGGTAGCTCTCGACGCAGGGCCACCGAGGTCACCGGCTCCGTCTCGCCCTGGTACGGAGGGGGGCGCGCGTCGTGGCCGAGGAATCAGGCTCACCAGGTCGTCCAGCTCCCGATGGATGTGGAACATGGACCCGAAAGGAGACCGTCGCAGTCAGTTCGAACATGTCAAGCTCAGCTCCTCCAAAGTCGTAAAGTGCTTCCGGGTGCTCATGCACCCCGGGACTGATCCCGGCCCTCACGCTCTCAAATAGCAGCGCGCTCCCTCTCTGTCAAGGAAGGACCAGCGGCCGAGAGTGGCTGGTCAGCGTGTCACGGTCGGACGGACGAGCGCGGAGCGTGGAGCGGCGGATCAGCCGGAGGTCGAATCGCCCGAGCCGCGCCGCTCCGGCGCGTAGAAGTCCGAGCGGTCCTGCGCGACCACCTCGACCCGCTGGGGGCGGTCCTCGCGCATGACGTCCAGCAGGACCCGCTCGCCGGGCTCGTGACGCCACAGCGCCGCGTAGAGGTCCCGGCGGCTCGACACCTCTTCGGTCGTCTGACCCGCAGGATCACGTCGCCGTCCTGCAGACCCGCCCGCTCTCCCGGACCGTCCGGCACCAGGCCGGCGACGATCAGCCGCTCCTCGAGCGCGTGCGGGAACACGCCGATCCACGCGCGACAGCGCCGGCTCGTGACGCGCCCGAACCGGAGCAGCTCGGAGCGATGGCGCGTGAAGTACTCCACGGGAATCGCCAGCGATTCTCGCCCGATCCCCTCAGGTTGAGCGACACCACGCCGACGACGGCCCCGCGGAGATCGAGACAGGGGCCCTGCCGCCAACCCGGGATTCGCTGCGCTCGAGACGATCCCCCGGTCCAGCAGGTACTCCCAGTACGCCTCGAACTCGCCTCAGGTCGGTGACGATCCCTCCCGCCACTCTTCGCTCCGTCGGGCCCGTGGCGGCGATCACGAAGACGGACGCGCCGAGCGCGACCTCGTCCGAGGACGCGAGCCGAGCCGTGGGGAGCCCGGTCGCCGGCACCCGCAGGAGCGCGAGGCCGCTCTCGAAGTCCTGCGCCGCGACCTTGGCGTCCGAGGCGGCGGCCGTCGGTCATGGTGACGCGAACCCGGCGGGCGCCCATCACCACGTAGTTGACCGTGAGCAGGAGCCCCCGGAATCGACCACCACGGCCGACCCCATCGCGCTCGGTGCCCAGGATCCGCGCGCGAGGGATGACTGGCCGCGCGCCCGCGCGGCGACGTGCGCGGTCACCGGCAGGAGCGAGTGGACCAGACCGACGGTAGCGTCCACGGTGTCACGCTCCCCGGCGCAGAGACTCGCTCGATCACCGGCACCTCGGCGATCTTCTCCGGGGCCAGCGCGTCGCGGTACAGGCCGCAGGGCCGGGTGAACGACGGATGAAGCGACATCGGGCCGTCGGGGGGTCACGACCACGTCGACCGCGATGTCGTGGGGCCGCATCTCGATCGCCTCCGGCAGGATCTGCACCGGGTGGACCGTCGTGACGATGGGCGTCCGCGGCCCGACCCGGCCCGCCTCGGCGAGGAGCCCGTACTCGAGGTCCAGAAGCCCCTGCCCTTCCCGACACGGGCGCCCGCGCGCATTGACGGCGACGGCGCCGCACACGATGAGGTCGATGGGCGGGAGCATCTCGATGCCGACCGGGCGACCCAGCCGCTCGGCGCCGCGGATCGAGGCCGCCTGGAGCCGCTGCTTGCCCAGACGCGGCCGGATCCAGCTCGAGGAAGCACTCGAGGCTTCGGAGCCTCGGCACGGCCATGTAGACCACCTTGCCCTCGCGGAGCGCCATCCGGCGTGACCGGGAGCTGCGCCGCGTCGGGGCTGATCTTGATCGTCCGAGCGTCCTTCCAGGCGCGCAGAGCCCTGGAGGTGGAGCGCCGCTCGCTCGGCGCCAACGAAATTCGGGATGCGCCCGGTCGCGCCCGGGAACCGGGCGATGCCGCGGATCTCCATCTCGCGCCAGACGCGGTCGCGAGCCGCCGCCATTCGACAGCATGTGCCCGCCGTCAGGCAACGGAGACGCCGCGCGGCCTGCCGTGATGGTCGCGCGCCCGCTCGCCGGAGTCGCCGGGTCGCGAGACCGGCCTTTCCGTGGAGCCATTCGACGTGACTGCGTGACGCGGAGAGGATCCGCGCATCGGAGACGTTCAACACGCCGCGACTCGTAGATCGCGTGCGTTCGCGTGTCAACCCGCGCGACCGTCGCAGGAGCTGGCGTCGCTCTCGTCGATCGCGTGCGCGACGCGTCGGCTCACGGCATCTCCGGACGCCGACGGGTCGGAACGCGCGCACTCGAGTGCGACGGATCACCGCACATCCGCGCGACGCGCGTGACCCGGCGCGCGGTGGTGGGTTCGCCGAACGATCTGGCCGGCGCGGGCCGACGGGCGAACGCGAGGCTCAGAGACCGAGGCTCAGCTGGGAATCGGCGGCCGAGAGCGGATCGCGGGACTCCGGTCTCGCGGGCGCCGTCGTCGTCGTCGCCGCCGGGCGCTCGGCCAGGCCGTAGCGCTTGACGGAGCTCCTCCACGGCCGCATCCAGGCTCTGCTCCACGCCGGCCGGCGCGCGCGTGCCCGGGTACAGAGCGCCGGTAGAGTGGAGCAGAGATCGGGCGCCTCCGCGGACGAGGAAGCCGTCGAAGTGCTCGCGCACGCCCGCCTCGAGGTGGAGCACGCCCGCGCCCAGAAACTTCGCGCCGCTCTCCGGCCGCCCGCTGACGACCTCCTCGAGGATTCGCCCGGTCGGTGGTCAGCCCCGGCACGATCGGCGCGAGCAGCACGCCGACCTGGATGCCCGCCGAGGCGAGCGCCGCCACCGCGCGAAGTCGCTGTCGGGGCGGCGCGGTGCCGGGCTCGAGGCTCCGCCAGCGGTCAGCGTCGAGCGTCGCGGAGGCTCACGCACACCGAGACGCCGGCGCGATCGCGCACGGTCGCCAGCACGTCGCGATCCCGGATCACCATCGGCCCCTTCGTGATCACGCTCGCCGGCGTTCCTCGCCTCCGCCAGCGCCTCCAGGATCCCGCGCGTCAGCCGGTAGCGTCCCTCGATCGGCTGGTAGGGATCCGTCGCCGTTCCCACGGCGACCGTCGCTCGCTGCCAGCTGCGCCGCGCACAGCTCCGCGCGGAGCACGGCGACCGCGTTGACCTTGACGATGATCACGCCCGTGAAGTCGTCGCCGGTTCCGAGGTCGAGGTACGCGTGATACCGGCGGGCGAAGCAGTAGTGGCAGCCGTGCACGCAGCCGCGGTACGGGTTCACGCTCCAGCGGAACCCCATCCCCTGCACGGCGTTCAGCACGCTCTTCGCCTGGGTCTCGACATACCGCGCGGCCATCACCAGTACTATACGCGTGTTGAGTGATCGCGCTGCAACCATCTACTAGCTGCTGTCGAGGGACCCGGCTGAGTCGACCGGCGTGCGCGTCCTGACCGCTACTCAGCTCGAGCGCGGAGCCGACGACCTACGCCGAGGCTAGCGGTTGTAGCCGCCGCGCCTGCCGCCGCCGCCGCGAGGACCACGGCGATCGTCGCGAGGGCCGCGTCCGGGGGCCGCCCACCGCCCCCCCGGGACCCTGGGAGCGCGCCTGATCGACGACGAGGTTCCGGTCGCGGAACACTCGGCCGTTCAGCTGGTCGACCGCCCGGGATGCCTCCTCCGGCGTGGACATCTCCACGAAGCCGAAGCCCTTTCGGCCGGCCGGTGAACTGGTCCGTCACGATCCGGACCGACTCGACGGTTGCCGGCCTGCTGGAAGAGCTCCCGGATGTCCTCCTCCGTAGCCTGGTAGGACAGGTTACCTACGAAGAGCTTGGCGGCCATCGGTCACCTCCGGCCTCGGGAGAGACAAGCAAAGCCCCCGGAGAGGCGCGCCTCTCCGAGGGCCGGTAGCGGACGGACGAATCGTCGCTCAAGAAGAGCCCCGTGGAGTGCGACGAACGTACTCGCGCGCCCGGGACCGGTGTCAAGCGGATTCCCCTTAGAGATACACGCCGCGGCTGGCCCCCCGTCGACCGTGATCGACGTCCCCGGTCAGGAAGCCCGCCCGCTCGGAGGCGAGGAACACGACGAGGTCCGCGACGTCTTCGGGCTGACCGATGCGCCCAAGCGGCTGCTTCCGCGCGACCTCGGCGCGGAAGCGCCTCGACGGACTGCCCCTGGGCCTGGGCTTGCTGGGCGATCAGGCGATCCCACCGCTCCGTCGCGGTCGGGCCCGGGCTCACCGCGTTCACGAGGATGCCGTCCGGGCGCGCCGAGGTCGGCCAGCGCGCGCGTGAAGTTGATCAGCCCCGCGTTCGCGATCCCGCCGGCCATGTAGGTGGTGGCGGGATTCCGGGCTGCCGCGCCGATGATGTTGACGATCCGTCCCCAGTGGCCGGTCCGCATGACCGGGATGGCCGCCTGCGCCATCCGCACGTAGCCGAGAATCTTGAGCCGCCAGTCGTCCGCCCACGTCTCGGCTGGCGTCGTCAGGAAATCTCCGCCCCGGATCGCGCCGGCGTTGTTCACCAGGATCTCGAGCCGCCCGAACCGCGCCACGACCGCGCTCGACGACCCGGCGCGGCGCGTCGGGCTCGGTGAGATCGGCGGCCAGGCTCAGCACCTCGGCGCCCTTGGCGCTGAGCGCCTCCGCCGTCTCCCGGAGGGCCTCCGCGCCGCGGGCCGCGATCGCCACGCGACAGCCCTCGCCGGCGAGCCCCGCCGCCACCGCGCGACCGATGCCCTTCGATCCTCCCGTCACCAGCGCGACCCGTCCCTGGATGCCGAGCTCCACGATCGTCCTCCTTGACGCCCGTCAGCGCGCCCGCGCCACGTAGGCCGCCGCCTGCTCACCCGCGAGCCGCCCGAACGCGGCCCCGGCCATGAGCCCGGTGCCCCCGGATAGTTCTCGTAGAAGAGGCCGCCCACCAGCTCGCCCGCGGCGAAGCAGCCCGGGAATCGGCCGGTCCTCGGTGTCGAGAACCTCAGCCGCGCGGCGTGACGCGGAGGCCGCCGAACGTGAACGTGATCCCGCAGGTGACCGCGTAGCCGACGAACGGCGGCGTGTCGAGCGCCTGCGCCCAGTTCGACTTGGGCGGGATGATGCCGCGCGTGCCCTTGCCGTCGAGCACCGCGCGGATTGAATGTGCCGGGAAGAACCGCCGCGTTGAAGGCCTTCGACGGTCCGGACGAGGCCTCGCCGGATCGATCTCGAGCTGCCGCGCCAGCTCCTCGATCGTCCCCGCCTCGCCCTTGGTCACCTCGCGGATCCGGTACTCCTCGCGGAGGATCGGCACGACCTTCTGGTCGAAGATCTGGAACGCGAGGCGCTGGGGCTGCTTGCAGGATGTCCCGCCCGTACTTCGCGTACGTGTAGTTCCGGAAGTCCGCGCCCTCGTCCACGAAGCGCTCCCCGCGGACGTTGACGATGATCCCGAGCGGGTACGAGTGCTTCTGGAACATGTCCCCAACCCGGCGATCGCCGAAGGGCGGCGAGCCCGCGTCCCACGCGACCGCGTGGCAGCCCGACCAGTTGCCGTAGGGCTGAGCGCCGATCTCGATCGCGATGCGGATGCCGTCGCCGGTATTGTGGCGCGTGCCGCGGACGTGGGCCAGCTCCCACCCGGGGCCGAGATAGCGGGTGCGCCACTCCGGATTCGCCTCGAACCCGCCCGACGCCAGGACGACCGCGCGGCGTCGCGACCTCGAAGAAGCCGTCCGCGCCGCGGCAGGCTGATGCCGCGGATCGCGCCGCGCCCGTCGAGCAGCAGCCCCGTCGCCTTGGTCCCGTAGCTCACCGTCGACGCCCAGGCGCTCAGCGCCGTCGTAGAGCGCCTGGATCAGGCCCGGGCCGCCGCCGACCGCCTCGACGTTGAGCCCGCCCCAGAAGCGGTGCTTGCCGCCCACGTGGTAGGACTGGCGCGCCATCATGAGGATCCAGCGCACGCCCGTGGCCGCGCATCCAGACGACGGTCGGGCCGGGAGCCGCCGGATGAGCACGTCGGCGAGGTCGGGATCGCTCAGCTCCTCGGTCAGCCGCATGAGGTCGCCGAGGAACTGGTCGCTGCGTGTACGGCGGCACGTCGACGGTCGCCGCCTCCTCGTCGGTGAGGTCGACCAGGACGTCCTGCCGAAGATCCTCCAGCCCGGCGTGGGTGAACCGGAAGCCCCCGGCGGTGAAGAACGAGTTGCCGCCGCGCTCGTGCGGAGGCGCCTTCTCGAGGAGCAGCACCCGCGCGCCGGCCTCGCGCGCGGCGAGGGCGGCGCAGCAGGGCGGCATTGCCGCCGCCCACCACCACGACGTCGAACGCACTCTCCGGGCGTCGCGGTCGTCGTCATCGTCAGATCGGGATCTCCGTGCCCACGCGGCGCTCGCGCGCCCGCGCGACCACCCGCACCGCGACCGCGACGTCCTCCATCGCGACCCCCTGGGACTCGAACAGCGTGACCTCATCGGGCCTGCGTCCGGCCCGGGCGGCGCCCGGCCACGACCTCGCCCAGCTCGTGCACGTCCTCCCATCGGATCACGCCCTGCTCCAGCGCCGCCACCAGGTCCCCGCACTCCACGCGGGCCTGCTCGAGCGAGTCCGTCACGATCAGCCCGGCGCGCCGCACGGCCTCGACGTCGAGCTCCGCCCGCTGGAGCGCGTTCGATCCCGCGGCGTTCACGTGGGCGCCGGGCTCGATCCAGCGCTCCCTCGAGCACGGGCGTCTTCGATCCCGGTGATCGTCACGAGGATCGACGCGTCCGCGCGCCGCCGCCTCCGGCCGGTCGACCGCCACCACGGGCACGCCGAGCAGGGCGCCCATCTCCTCGGCGAACCGGGCCCGGCGCTCGGCGTCCCGCCCGTAGACGCGCACCTCCCGCACCCGGCGGACCGCGCACACGGCCTCGAGCTGAGAGCGCGCCTGCCACCCGGTGCCGTAGCACCCGACCCGGTCGGCGTCCGGTCGGGCGAGGTGCTTCGTGGCGACACCGGACGCGGCCCCGGTGCGCATCTGGCCGAGCTTGTCGGCCTCGATGACGGCCAGGAGCGCGCCGGTCTCCGCCGAGAAGAGCAGCACGACGAACTTGGCGCCGCCACGCACGGTCGCGTAGCTCTTGAGACCCATGACGCGCGCCTCCGGCGAGCGCCGCCGGCATCACGTGGAGGAGGCCCCCGGCACCGACAGGCGGACGCGCGGCTTGTTCGTGAGCTTCCCCTCTCCCTGCGACCGAAAGGCCTCCTCGACCGCCTCGAGGGCGAGCGTCATCGGAAGCAGCATCGTGACCTCGGCCTCGTTCAGCAGCAGCGCCATCTGGCCTCCTCGCGCCACGCCCCCAGCGCGCTCACGCCGCGGTCACGACGGGCGCCGGCCAGCGCGGAACGCGCGCAGGGTCTCTCGCCGGCCGCGAGCCCGGCGAGCGTCGCCCGCAGCTCGTGCGAGCCACGGCGGCAGATCGAGCGGCAGGATCGCCCCGGCGTCCGCCGGTCTTCGCGAGGCCCAGGACGAGGAGCGAGCGCGCCCCCTCGCGGTTCCCGTTCTCGAGATGATGGAAGCGCCACCGCGATCTGGATCAGCCCTGGAGCGCCGTCCGCTCGGGCTCCGACGCCCGGAACCAGACGGGCTCGAGCAGCTCGTGCACCTCGAAGAAGAGGCCGTGGTTCGCGAGCGCCGCCGCCCGGTCGAGGAGCCGCGCCATGTCGTCCGCTGTCCGCGGTCGCGCCAGTCCCGGACCACCGACGCCGCCCGCGCAGACCGCGCCGCCAGGCTCGGGCCCGTGAGCCCGGTGCGCGCCGACGGAGCCGGACCCGGCCGGGGCCAGCCGACTCGAACCAGCCCGAGCGCGAGAAGACGGTCGGCGTCGGCGGCGCTCCACCTCGGAGCCGCCGCGCCGGCGCTCGCCAGCGCCAGCACGGTCGCCCGCGCCTCCCGGCTCGAAGGCCTCCAGGATCAGCTCGGCGAGGCGGTTGCGAACGGGAAGCGGTAGCGGTCCCACCGGCGGAAGGAGGGACACCTGAGCCCGGTCGGGTCTACGTGGACGCGCCGCGCCCGGCGGCCTTCTCGAAGGCTGCTCGTCGAGGAGCATGGGCGCTCCCGGTGCCGCCCTGCCGGACCATGAGCCACTCTGCCAGGATCGAGACGGCGATCTCGCGCCGGCGTGCGCGCGCCGATGTCGAGTCCGATCGGCGCCCGGAGCGCGCGGACGCGCTCGACCGGAAACCCTCCGCCACCAGGCGCTCCGTGACGAGGATGGCCTTCCGGCGCGCGCCCATCAGCCCGACGTAGCGCGCGGCGTGCGGAGCGCGCTGGCCGTCGCCTCGTAGTCGAGGTCGTGGTTCCGCATCGCCACCACGATCGCCGTCTTGCTGGCCGATCGGGAGCGACCGGAGCGCCTCGGCGATCGGGGCCGCAACCACCCGGTCGGCTTCCGGGAAGCGCTCGCGGCTCGCGTACTCAGGCCGGTCGTCGACCACGGTCACCGACACGCCCAGCCCGTGAGCCAGGCCCGGCGAGGGCCTTCCCCACGTGCCCCGCGCCGACGACGATCAGCGACGGCGGCGGGCCGAAGGGCTCGGCGTGGAGCCGCGCGCCGCCCGATCGTCTCGCAGCGCGGGCGTCTCCTCCTCGAGCACGCGCCGCCCCAGGCTCCACCGCGGCCGAGGTCACGCCCGGGATCGGCGAGGGCGCCCGAGCGCTCTCGGCCTCGGACACGAGGATGCGAGTCGCCGGCGCCTGCGCCGTCGAGCGCCGTCACGACCGCGACCGGCGCGCCGCCCTCGGCGGCCGCGAGCGCCGGCGCCGAGCCATCCCGTGCGCGCCGATCCAGCCGCTCCGCGAACACCACCATGGTTCCGCCGCACGCGAGGCCCCAGTCGTCGACACCCGACGACAGCGCGTAGTCGCGAAGCGCGGGCGCCCCGTCCGGCGACGGCCAGCGTCGCCTCGCGGATCGCCTCCGCCTCCACCGCGCCGCCTCCGAGCGTGCCGGTCGAGCCGCTCGCCACGGGACGCGAGGAGCCGCGCTCCCACCTTCTGGGGCGTGGAGCCGCGAGTCGCCACGAGCGTCGCGAGCCCCACGGGCTCGCCCGCTCTCGATCAGCCGGAGCAGCTTCGCGCAGGACGTCGAGGGTCATCGGGAAGTGTCCGCGCTCCGACCGGGTCTCACCGCGTGCGCACCACGCGCGTCCCCGCCAGGAGATCGTGGAGCCCGCGCCGGTCCCGCCGCAGCCACGCCGCCGCCAGGCCGATGCCCGAGCGGGAGGGCCGCCACGATCGTCGCCAGCCACCGCCCGAGCGCGCGGAGGTATCCGATCGGCTCGCCGCCCTCGTCGACCACGCGCACGCCCAGGAGGCGCTTGCCGAGCGTCTGGCCCGCGGTGCCGTGGCCCAGGACGAAGTACGCCGACGGGCACCACGAGCTGCCAGCTCCGACCGAGAGCCTGAGCGACGAGATCGAGGCGGGGCGCGAGCCTCGCGAGGCCGACGGCGAGCTGGGTGCCGATCGTCCAGAGGATGACCGCGATCACGAGGTCGATCGACGAGCGCCGATCCCACGGCGCCGGATGCCCGGCCGGCACCGAGCTCGACCGCGTCCGGCTCCGTCGACGGCCCGCCGGTACGGCGCCCACACCGGCGTGCCCCACGGGTCGCCCGGCTGAACCGCGGTGGGCGCCCCCGCGCCCGGTCGCGGCGCCGCCGCGGTCCACTCGCGCGCGTCGTCCATCGGTGCCGCCACTATAGCAGACCGGCCGGTATAATACCGGGCGCCGGCATGATTCCCGTCGCGGAAGCCAGGACCCGCATTCTCGCCGACGTGGCGACCGTGGCGCCGGAAGAGACGCTTCCGGTGGCGCGCGGTCTCGGACGCGTCCTGGCGCAGGACGTCCATCGCCCCGTTCGATGTCCCGCCCGCCGACAACTCTGCCGTGGACGGTTACGCGGTCCGGGCGATCGGCTCGCCCCGAGCGGCTCGAGCCGCGTGCGCGTCGTCGCGGACCTGCCGGCCGGCGCCGTCTTCGAGGGCAGCGTCGGACCGCGCGAGACGCTCCGCATCATGACCGGGCGCCCCGATGCCGGCGCGGCACGGACACCGTCGTGCCGCAGGAGCTCAGCCGAGCGCGCGGGCGAATGGATCGACCTCCGCGCGGTCGATGCCGGGCGCGAACGTGCGCGCGCGGCGAGGACGTCCGGACCGGCGAGGTCGTGCTGCGGGCCGGCGCGGTGCTGCGACCCCAGGATCTCGGCCTCGTCGCGTCGCTCGGCTTCGCCGAAGTGCGAGTCCACCGGCGACCGCGCGTCGCGCTCTCTCTCCACCGGCGACGAGGTCGTGGAGCCCGGCCAGTCCGCGAGGCCCCGGCCAGATCTACGACGCGAACCGCTTCTCGCTCGGCGGCATGGTGGCCGGCGCCGGCGCCGAAGCGCTCGACCTCGGAATCGTGCCCGACGTGCGCGAGCGTCCTCCGCGAGCGCCTGCTCCAGGCCGCGCGGTCGGCCGACGTCGTGCTGACCTCCGGCGGCGTCTCGGTCGGCGACTACGACCTCGTCAAGAGCGTGCTGGCGGAGATCGGCAGCATCGACTTCTGGCAGGTGGCGATGCAGCCGGGTCGCCCCCTCGCCGTGGGCCGGATCGCCGACGCGCCGTTCTTCGGCCTGCCGGGCAATCCGGTCGCGTCCGTGCTCTGCTTCCACCTGTTCGTCCGCCCGGCCCTCTGGAAGCTCGGCGGGCGGACGAGGCTCGATCCCGAGTGCGTCACGGCGACGGCCGTCGAGCCGATGCGGAAGCAGCGCCGGGCGCCGCGAGTTCAAGCGCGGCGTCCTCCGGTTCACCGACCGCGGCTACGAGGTCTCGACCACGGGCCCCTCAGGGGTCGGGCATCCTCTCGTCGATGGTCGCCGCCAACTGCCTCATCATCCTCGAGGAAGCTCGAGGCGACGTGAAGCGCCGGCGAGCGCGTGCTCGTCGAGCCGCATCTGAGCGAGAGCCGATGGCGCACGGGATCACGATCGACCTGATCGACGGCGCCAAGGAGATGGTCGCCGAGCTCTGTGCACGACTGGGCTGCGTACGCTCCCCGACCTCGTCGCACGCCGACGTCCGGCTCGAGGTGACCGAGAACAAGGTGGCGAGCGTCGAGAACGGCGAGCCGAAGTTCGCCAGCGACGACTACGCGTGCGCCTTCGGAGTCCGCGTCCTGGCCGGCCGACGCATGGTCGGCGCGGGTTACCTCGGCGCGCACCCTGGGCGCGGCCGACCTGCCGCGGCTCCGCGACGATCCTGCGCGACGCGCTCGGGCGAGCGCATCGCCGGGCCGTCGCGAGCGGCGAGGCCAAGGCGGAGACGCGCGGGAAGATCCCCGGTCTCGGGGCGAGCCTCAGCGACGCGCGTCTCGCGCCGGTGCCGCGTGGCGCGAGAGGTCGTCCCCGCGGTGTACCGGATCGATCCGCGCAGCGTGCCGCTCGAGGACATGGTGCGCGCGACCACGGACCTCGGGCGCGAGGTCCGCGCCGTCGACTCCCGCCTGACCTACAGTCACCTCGCCGCGCTCACCGAGCTCTCGCGGGAGCTCTTCTGCTCCTCCGAGGGCGCCCTCATCGATCAGAGCTTCGCGCCTCACCCAGGGCATGGCCTACGTCGTCGGAACGACGACCGAGTGCAGCCAGGAGATCTACGACGTGGTCGGGCACCAGCGCGGCTGGGAGATCCTGACCGACGGCGTCCACGAGCCGCTCATGGAGCTGCCCGACTTCCGGACGTTCGCCCTGGGCCTCGCGCGCGGAGGCCATCGAGCTCGCAGCCGCCCCGCCGCTCCCTCGACCGACCGGGACGTCGTGGTCGTCACCGACCCCCACTACAACGCGCTCGTCGCGCACGAGATCGTCGGCCACCCGAGCGAGCTCGACCGCGGGCTCAAGATGGAGATGGCGTACGCTGGCCGCTCGTGGCTCTTCGGCGGCCTGGACGACACCCAGGTGGGCCGTCCCATCGCCTCGCCGCTCGTGTCCGCGTACTCGGATCCCGGCGCTCCCCGGCTACGGCCACTACGCCTACGACCACGACGGCACGCCCGCCCGCCGGGTCGTCCACATCGACCGCGGCGTGTTCCGTGAGTTCCTCAACAGCCGGCAGACGGCCGCGATCCTCGGCACCGAGCCGAACGGCCACTACAAGGCCGCCGAGACGCGTCGCTCGTCCCGCTGATCCGGATGTCGAACACGGTGCTTCGCCGCGGGCGCCGACGACCCCGGCCAGATCGTGAGGGATGTCGAGCGCGGCTACTACCTCGCGGCCCACCGCATCCCGTCGATCGCCGAGAGCCGCGAGAACTTCCGGATCTCAGCCCGGCGGCGTCTACGAGATCGTGAACGGCGAGCTGGGCCAGCTCTACCGGGACGGCGGGATCACCGCCGACACGCGCGACTACCTGATGAGCGTCGACGCGGTCGGCACGGACTTCCGGCTCTATCCCATCCCGAACTGCGGCAAGGGACAGCCCATGCAGACGAAGCGCCTCGGCAACGGCGGCCCGACGATGCGGAGCCGCGCCCGGCTCACCGGCGGCGAGCTGATGCAGCGCTCGACCGTCCGTCTGCACGCACCGCCCCAGATCGTGCGGTGGGGTCTGGGGCCACAGGCCGAGGCCGCCGGCACGCCGCTCCTCCGGAGGACGGACCGCTTCCAGCCAGGGACCCACGACGGCCGACCTCGCGCGCGCCGCCGCGAAGCGCTCGACGTTCCTCCACGCCGAGCCCGACGTCCTCGAGGCCGAGGCCTTCGTCGCGGCGAACGGGCAGCTGCTCGCGCGGCTCGCCGTACGCGTCGCACCTCCCGTCCAACGGGGTCGAGGAGCCAAAGTCCACCGCGTCGCACGGGATCGGGCTCCAGGTGGTCTTCCGCGGACCCGGCCGGGCCGCGCCTCGGCTTCGGGTCCGAGCCCTCCGACCTCTCCCCGAAGGCGTGCGGCGCGCGCCTGGCCAAGGCGCGCGAGGGCGCGGTGCACGACCCGGCGTTCGTCTCGCTGCCCCGACGCCGGGCCGGAGCGGCGGACGCTCGGCGCCTACCACGACCCGCGGCTCCTCGATCTCGACGACGAGGATCTCGTCGCCGCCGGCTGGCGGATCGTCACCGGGGCCCTCCAGACGTTCACGGCCTCCGCGCGCCTCGCCGAGCTCGCCGAGAGCGAGGAGGATCTCCGCCGCCTCGGGCTCCTCCTCGGCGGCGACGTCACCGATCGTGCAGGAGCGCGTCGCCGTCGTGTCCACGCATCTCCCCGAGGTCCAGACCGACGAGTCGACGCTCATCACGGCCTCCACGACCGGCATGGTCGAGGCGATGGACGCCAAGGGCTCCGGCTGGTCCACGGGCACCCGGCTCGACGAGCTTCACGGAGGAGGCGGGCGTCGAGGCGGCGCACGGGGCGATCCGCGCGCTCGGCGGCGAGCGGATCCCGTCGGGCCGCTACCGGGTCATCCTCGGGCCGCAGCCCGTGACGGATCTCCTCAACAACCTCGTCCTCCCCGCGCTCCACGCGTCGAGCTTCTACGCGTCGACCACGCCGTTCCTCGGCCGCTTCGGCAAGCGCGTCGCCGCGCCGGCGCTCTCGATCTACGACCACGGCGCCCTGCGGGGGTTCACGGGGTCGAAGGGCATCACCGTGCGAGGGGCTCCCGACGGGCCGCACCGACCTGGTCAGCCGGCGGCGTCCTGACCGGGCTCCTCACCAACTGGTACGAGGCGCAGCGCCTGCTCCGAGACCCGCAGGCGCCGCGCGAAGCTCGGCGTCGAGCCGGCCGAGGCCGCCGGCGGGCTCGTGGCGCGCAACGGCTTCCGCTTCGCGGCCGGCGGCGGCCGGAGCTTCGCGTCGCCGCCGGGCACCGCCGCGACCAACGTCTTCGTGGAGGGCCAGGACGGCGTGTCGCTCGACGAGCTCGTGCCGGCGGGTCGGCGACGGCTCTACGTGGGCCGCATCTGGTACACGTATCCGATCAACGGGCTCCAGGCGGGCGACTTCACCTGCACGGTGGTCGCGGACTCCTACCTGATCCGGGACGGACGGATCGCGGTGCCGCTCCAGGCCAACGCGGTGCGGATCAGCGACAACATCACGAGCGTGCTCGAGGGCGTGATCGGGGTGACGCGCGAGGCTGAAGGGGCACGACCGTGTGGGGCGGCGACGAGGTCGTGTACGCGCCGTCGATCGCCGTGGCCGGGCTCCAGGTCGACGAGATCGCCAGCTTCCTGAACACGCTCTCAACTCCCGGTGAGGGACCTGCCCCGAGCCGTCGTCCTCCGCCTCGAGCGACACCGGGGTCGCACCCCCGCCAGCGCCCGCTTCCCCGTCCGGGTCGCAGCGGGGTCACCTCGAGAGAAGCCGCTACGGACTGCACCTCCAGTTCGTCTCGCGTCCAGACGACTCGCAGCTCGCGCGCCTGATCAAATCGACGGTGTGGATCAACGACGCTCACCCGGCCTATCGCCGCGCCGCGGCCCTCACGCCCGAGGGCTATCATGTGGCGGTCGCCGTGGCGCTGGCCCCGGCGCCGCTGGCCACGGAGCCGTCGAACGCGCATGGCTTCGTGACCGCGTTCCTCGGCGCGGGGGGCAGCCACGGACGCGCGGCGGCGCCGCCGGGGATCGGCACCGGATCGGCGCGAAGGGTCTACGGCTTCCGGCGGATCTCGACGATCGTGACGCGGCTGCGCGACGGTCTGGCCGCCGAGATCCTCGCCCTCCACGACCACGAAGTCCCCGACCAGAACGTCCACCAGCGACACCGACATCTCGCCGAACGCGCTCTGACCGCGCATGTCGCCCAGCCGGAGACGGCTGGCCGCCACCACGGCGGTGTCAGCTTCGACCCGCACCTGGTGCCGGATCGGGAGCCGCGCCGGCCGAGCTCCTCCACCACGAGGACCCCGCGGGCGAGGTCGACCTCCATCACGTGGCCCGAGTACCGGGAGAACGTCTCGCCGGAGGCGACGGCGGCCAGGCGAGCGCCAGGCCAGTCCCCGCGAGAGCCGAGCGCAGCCCGTCCGCAGCGGTCCGAGCCCGAGCGCGGCATCAGTCGGACAGCTTCAGGAGCATGCCGGTCCGCCGCGCCCGCTGGATCGCCCAGGCGAAGAGCGCGTAGCCGCCCGCCACGTAGACGACGGCGAGCACGTAGCCGCGGCACGAGCGGCGTCGTTGAACACGGGCGCGTAGCCCAGGTGCGCGCGGAACGCCTCGAGGAAGTGCGTGAGCGGTACGGCCGCGGCCACCACCTGGAGCGGCGCCGGCAGGACGGAGACGGGGTAGTAGACGCCGCACGAGCAGGAGCACCAGGCTCACCCCCGACCACGCGGACACCTCCGCCCGCAGCCCGAAGAGCATCAGGAGCGTGCGACACGAGCAGACCGACGCCGCGCCGCCGAGAGGAGGAGCCCGGCGAGGAGCGCCGCCGCCGGCGCCAGACCGTGCGCGAGCACGTTCACCCCGAACACCCAGTGGCTCACGGCCGCCTGAAGCGCGAACACCGCCGTCCCGCGCAACGAGTCCCATCAGCCACGATCCCAGCACGAGATGCCAGGGCCGGATCGGCGCGACGAGCTGGTGCTTGATGCTGCTGGCTCCACATGTCGAACAGCGCGGCGTACGCGACGTCCAGCTGGCAGACCTGCACTGGTCGAGAGCGCGAACGTCCCCACCAGCACGAACACGACGGTGCCGGGCTCCGCCTTGAGGAACGTGGTCAGGAGCCCGACCGACAGGAGGTTCACGATCGGCCAGAAGACGATCTCGAAGAGCGTGAACGCGTTGCGATAGGTCATCCGCCAGCTGCGCAGGAAGAACGCCGAGACCTTCACGACTCGCCGCGAAGCGAAGTCGCCGGCCAGCCAGGCGGCTCGCCGGCGCGCGACGTGCTCAGGGCCACGTCGCTGCGCGGGGTCGATCGGACGGTCGATCGACGGCCTCGGCTTGGCGGACGGCTTCGGCCTGTGGCGGACGGCCTTCGGCCTGTGGCAGCCGTCGGCTCATCGGCCAGCTCGATGAAGACGGACTCCAGCGTCGGCTCCGTCACGGTCACGTCGCTCACCGGCACGCCTCGGTCGTGCAGGTGCCGGAAGATCTCCGGCAGGCGCTTCCGCGCGTCGTCGACGATCACGCGGACGCGGCCGCCGGCGACCGGTGCACGCCAGCACTCCTGGCAGGTCAGCGAGGCCGCGCCAGGCGTCCCCTCCACCGACGAGCTCCGACGCGGTCGCCGAGCAGCACCTCGCGCTTCAGGGTCGCCGGATCGCCCCCGGCCAGGATCCGCCCTCGCCGGAGGAACACGACCTCGTCGCAGAGCTGCTCGGCCTCGCGCATGTAGTGCGTGGACAGGAGGATGGTCATCCGCCGGAGACCGCCGGAGCGCGGCGATCTGCTCCCGGATCCGCACCGAGATGTCGGGATCGAGCCCGACGGTCGGCTCGTCCAGGATCAGGAGCTCCGGATCGTTGACGAAGGCCTTGGCGAGCGCGAGGCGCTGCTTGCAGCCCCGTCGACAGCTCGTTGTAGGGAACGGCGGCGTGCGCGGTCAGCTCGAACTGCTCGAGCAGCTCGGCCAGCCGCGGCCGGCGAGCGCCGCGGCCCGAGCCCGTAGCTCCGCGGCGGCGATGTCGAGGATCTCGCGCGGCGTGAGGCTCCACAGGAACGAGGCGCTGCCGGACGAGAGGTTGATGCGCTCGCGCACCCGGTGCGGCGTCGCGGATCACGTCGAGGCCGAGGACGCGCGCGTTGCCGCCGTCGGGCAGGAGGAGCGTGGCCAGGATCGAGAGCAGCGTGGTCTTGCCGGCGCCGTTCGGCCCCAGCACCCCGAAGATCGCGCCGCGCGGGACGACGAACGACACGCCCCGGAGAGCGGGCTGCAGCCGCCGTCGAGGCCATCCCGTGCGAAACGTCTTTGCTGAGGTCGCGGACTTCGACCGCAGTCTCCGGTCGCCGTCACGCGATTCATCGTATCATACGCGCCATGAGCGACCTTCATGCGTGGTCCGCGCCCGCCGCCGACGTGCCGCCGGGGACGTCGGCGAAGTTTCCCGCTGAGCTGGCGCGGGGCGAAGGTCGAAGGGCTTCGTCGTCAACTTCGAGGGCGCTACCACGCCTACGTGAACCGGTGCGCGCACGCGGGCACGCCGCTCGACTGGTGGCCGAACGAGTTCTTCACCGACGACGGCCGGCTGCTCATCTGCGCCACGCACGGCGCCTCTTCGAGCCGGACAGCGGACGCTGCGCGGGCGGACCGTGCGGCGGCTCGCGCTCTGTGGCCTCTGGTCGCGTCAGGCTCGAGGACGGCCAGGTGATCGTGAGCGTGCGCCCGGAGGACGCGGACGACGCCGCCGGCTCCTGAGCGCGAGCGGCCGTGATGGACGACGCCGGGCGAGCACGACCGGGCCGCCGTCCGGGAGGCGAACGAGCGCTTCTACCGGGCCTTCGAGAGCCTCTGACCTCGCCGAAATGGACCAGGTCTGGGCGCACGGCGACGACGTCGCCTGCGTCCACCCCGGATGGAACCGGCTTCACGGCTGGGAGGACGGTGCGCCGCTCCTGGGCCGCCATCTTCCAGAGCACGAGCGAGATGCGCTTCACGATCACGGACGTGCGCGTGGAGGTGCGCGGCGACCTCGCGTAGGTCCACTGCACGGAGAACATCATCTCCGGAGACGCGCGGGAGCCTGTCGATCACGGCCATCCTCGCGACCAACGTCCTCGAGCGGCAGTCCCGCGGCTGGCGCGTCGTCCACCACCACGCGTCCCACATCCTGGCGCCGCAGGATCCCGGGCCGGAGGCTGCCTGAGGAGCGCGCGCCCGCCTCGTGGGCCCCCTGCTCGTTCGGCCCTCACCCTCCTCGCGGGCTGCGGCACCGCGCTCGAGCGCAGTCTCATCTACCACCCGTCGGAAGACGATCGAGGGCACGCCGGCCGCGCTCGGTCTCGCCTACGAGGACGTCGAGGTCACCACCGAAGACGGCGTCCAGATCCATGGCTGGCTCGTGCCCGGGCCTCGGGCCGGGACCCTGCTCTACTGCCACGGCAACGCCGGCAACATCTCGCACCGCCTCTCGAAGATCGAGGCCTTCCACAACCGGCTCGGCCTGTCGATCCTGATCTTCGACTATCGCGGGCTACGGACAAAGCGAGGGAGTGCCGAGCGAAGCGGGCACGTACGCCGACGCCGCGGGCGATGAACGCCTGGCTCCGGGAGCGGGACCAAGGGCCGGTCGATCTACCTCGGCGCGTCGCTGGGCGCGGCTGTCGCCACCGCGCTCGCGAGCGAGGATCCGCCCGCGGCGCTCGTCCTCGAGGCGCCGTTCGCCTCCGTGCAGGCCATGGCCAGCGCCACGGTGCGCCGGGGCCGGCTGGCTCTTCCGCACCCGCTACGACACGCTGGGCACCGTCGGCCGGCGCGCGGCGCCGCTCCTCGTGCTCCACGGTGACGCCGACGAGGTGGTGCCCCACCGCCAGGGCGCGCGGTGTTCGACGCGGCGTCCGAGCCCAAGGTCGTTCGTCACGATCCCGGGCGCTCCACCACAACGACGCCCACGAGGTCGGCGGCGAGACCTACTGGGAGGCGTGGACCGCGTTCCTGGCGGCCCATCTGCGAGAGGCCGTAGCGCCTGTCCGGCGCTGCGGCGGTGCGCTACTGGATGCGCGACGACGGCGTCGGCCGGCAGGCGGGCGAGGAGGTCCCGGAGCGCGGCCTCGAGGTACTCGGGCTCCTTCGACTCGAGCGTCACGCGCACCTTGTACTCGGGGTTCGTGAACTCGGGGTACGAGCCGCACATGAGATCCGGGAAGCTCCGCAGCATGGCGTTCAGATGCTCGGCGAGCGTTCCCTCGCCCACCCCGAAGAAGACGACCCGCATGAGGTACGGGCGCTCGCGGAACCGCTCCTTGATCGCGTCGAACTTGCGGCGGAAGATCTCCGGGACGCCCGGGAACACGTGGACGTTGCCCACCACGACCACGGGACGATCAGGTGGTCCGAGGCCAGGAGCTCGGGCCCCTCCGGCACCTCCGCCATCTTGAGCCGCGCGTCGTTGATCCGCGACTGGTACACCTCCTCGAGCGCGGCCACGAGGCTCGGCTCGCGCACGACCCGCCGCCCGAACGCGCGGGCCACCCCCGCGATGGTGACGTCGTCGTGCGTCGGCCCGACGCCGCCGGAGGTGAATACCCAGTCGTAGGCCCGGGAGAACTCGGCGACCTCGCGGGCGATCAGGTCGACCTCGTCGGGGATGACCGCGATCTTCCGGACGTCGACGCCCGAGCTGGCCGGAACTCGCGCACAGAGTAGAGCGCGTTCTGGTCGGCGACCTTCCCCGACAGGATCTCGTTGCCGATGAGGATGATCCCGGCCGTCTTCGCCATCGCCGGCCCGGTCCGCGCCGCGCGTCAGCGCGCGGGCGAACTCCTCCTTGGCCGCGCGCGACTCGCGCCGGGTCCGCCAGGAGGTCGTAGGTCGTCATCGCCATCGTCTTGGCCGCCGCCAGCATGCCGGCGTGCGCCAGCGGCTGGATCGCGGCGTCGACGAAGTCGCGCGTGTGGATCGCCATCCCGGTCGGCGCGATGGCCACCATCGGCTGGATCGTCGGCAGGACCTGGCTCACGTTGCCGACATCGGAGGAGCCCAGCCGGTCCGGGACGGCCTCGCCCTCGACGAGCCCGGCGTCCGCCGCATGTTCGCGGCGAAGAGGTCCAGGAGGGTCTGGTTCCGCTTGAGCGGCTCGTAGACCATCTCGTGCTGGGTCACGGTCAGCGTCGCCCCGGCCGCGCGGGCGGCGCCCTCGGCGCAGGCGATCACGCGGCGGTGGAGCTCCCACATCGTGTCGATGCGCGGCGCCCGCACGTAGAAGGTCGCCTTCGCGTACTCGGGGATGATGTCTCGCCGCCGCCCCGCCGTTCACGATGATGCCGTGAGCAATACGTAACTGAACGAAGTACA
>ERZ1370068.10431-contig-9130_pt1 | contig 32571 bp, 46 predicted proteins | sample MGYA00561227_ERZ1370068 | MGnify/ENA primary metagenome ERZ1370068 (study PRJEB38410, sample SAMEA6850437) | metagenome | study: Metagenomic assessment of the ecological functions of the soil: analysis of the soil microbiota associated with the...
ATTGTACTTCGTTCAGTTACGTATTGCTCGCAGCCCCGACGCCAGTTTAACCAGACGTGCCCATTTTCGTTATAGATGCGATAGTGCACAGCGATTTCTGGTGAAATCGCCCATTGATGAGGTTTCTGCCGGGCCGCTGGCGTGAGCCATGGCCGGGTGCCCGCTGGATCGAGGCTATCGGAAGCATGGCAGCGTGCGCAAGCCGTTGCTTCAACGTAGCCGCTGAGAGCCGCTTTTAGTTGAGGGGGCGGGATCGATTGGCCGAGGAGGCAAGGCGCAACCAGCAGGAGGCTCGAGAATGCGATCCGCATCAGTTTCCGTTGGAACGCACTGCAAGACCCTCCCCACTTTAGCCCATGTAGGCTTATTCCTTCACGAGCGCCTATAACAAAACGGAGGCCGTCGAATACCCGTCAATCGAGGCGTCTTTGGCCTGGTTAGAGTTGAGCTTCAGACCGAACTGTAGTCTGCATCGTCGAGCCGAAAGCCAGGCCCGTGATACTGCCGCCATTTCCGCAATCCACGCAGCCATTCGGTCGATCGAAGTTGACATGGTTGAAGAAATTGCTAAGCACTAAACTGGAACTGGGTTCTGAACCGCTCAGGTAACGCTAAACGATTCAAACACCGAGAAGTCCGTGTTGAAGAACTTCAGCCCGCGGAACGCGTTCCGGCCGACGTTCCGAAGAATCGCAGCCGGGCTGGCCCCAGGGACCTGGCGGTGCGGAGCCGCACCTCCGCAGACGTTCGCGGCTAGCGAAGCACCGCCGGTAGTCTCAAACCAGTAACCAGGTGCATTAGGATTGCCCGAACGTGGCCCGTTTTTGACAGAGCCGACGATGTCCGCTCTGCAAGGACCTGACGTCAATCTCCGGGCCGCAGCTATTGAGGCCGGGGGTGAACGGCAAGCCACTGCCAATGACCGTCGCGCTGTTTATGGACCAGCCGCCGACCAGCAAATCTCCGCTCGGCCCATGCTGCTGGCAGCTACTTCTTGCCCCTGCCAAACGGCAGATCGTATACTGGGTAAAGATGAACATGTGGTTCCGATAATCATCGTTGGGACCATAGGCGATTTTTCGGTCGGTATGTTGTAATGGCAGTTGCTGTCGTAGTTATCCGAGTGCTGGAATGTGTAGTTTGCATTGAAGGACGAGACCGGAAGAGAAGCGCTTCTCGACGGTTGCCTGGAGTTATGTAGTGATTGTCAGCGTCGATTCCCGAAATAGTCGATCCCCTGTGTGCAGCCAAAGGCGAGAAGCCTGACCTGCGCTCATTGTGAGGCGAGGCCACCGCCGTTCAGATTGCCTAGCATCCACTGTCGGTTCATTGGCTCCATAGGCCGGGCCGCCACCAGCAAAGGTGTGCGTACCACTATTGCCGACGTAAGCTAACGTCGCGCTAATGCTGAAGTAACCTGCCGTTGCACGGTGACGTTCCACTGGTCAACAGTGGGCAAGCGGTTATTGAAGGGCCGGGCGCGCGAAAGACACCGTCGGGCACGAGGGCCGGCCATTAACGCCTAAGCACTGCGTCATGCCGGTCGGATCTGTAATGGCGTTGCAGTTGTTTGCTGGTTCTAGCCGGGTCGAACGGGTTAGGCCGGCCGAAGATTGAAGACGAAGGCGCCAGTGTTAGCGTTCAACTGTTGAGCCCCGAGCACCGGCAAGTTTTTGGGTGATGGCGTGGCCAACGATTAAGAGCCGAACACGCGCAATATCAAAGCTGCGTCCACACCCGGGGCGAACTACCGTTTTGGAATTCGCCTGATACCTGCGATCCCAAGCCGCGGTGCAAATGTTTTGAAGCTTGTGCTGGTGTTCCCCTCTTAGGTCCACACCGTCCCGGTACCCAGCAACCCGCATTCCGCCGGTCGCCAGGTCAGCCCAGCCGCCTCCATCCGTTCCGGCGGCCGACTCGGCGCCTGTAGATTTCCCGAAGCGCAGATCCGAGATTGCGTGCTCAGCTTCGGTGACCAGCGAATCGCCTTATCCTGACCGTAGAAGAAGAAGTAGCCGGGGCTGCGTCTCGTACGCGTTGAGTGAGTTGCTCACGTAGCGCTCAAATAATGGCTCACTTCGCCAAGCAAGTGCCGGCGAGCCCGAACCACGCGAAGCGCCGCGCTGGCCCTGAGTCACGTCGTTGTTGAAGTTGAACTGACCAGCGCGGTGCGAATCGCTTGGTACGCACGCAGGTTATATGCATGGCGTACGTCGGCGCCAAGCCCGATGCTGTGCTTGCGCGGATGTCGGTCCAATTGTTCACGAACTGGTATTGGTGTTCTTGCTCTTTGAGGCGGGCCACTGCACTGATACTGCACAGCGCGTATCCGGGCTGAAAGTCGGAAGATCCCGGGGCTGTGAATGGTGGCGAATCCGGCATTGCGGAAGTGACCGCGTCTAGGTTGACGCCCGGTATGCCAGCGTCAGCGGCCGGTGTCGTTTCCGAGACCGCCGGGGCTTCACACATACTCGGTATCGCATGTATTGAAAGATGTCTGTCCAGCCAGCTAAGCGTGTAGTCGAAGCCAGCGGCAATATACCGGTTGCGCACGGTTCCTGGGGGAGCCCAGGGTCTCGGAAGGCGTGTCCTCAACGCATCAGCACCGAGCCAGGCCCAAACAGCCGGAGCTAAGCGCCCAGACGTTCACCTGCTGTAGCGCGAAATCGGCGAATATCGAAGCCGACCGGAGATCCACGGAGTATTGTTCCGGAATTGGTATGGTTATCGCCAAGATTGTCGGAGAGCGTCGTGTTGGGAGTGGAATCAAAGCCGGGAGATTCTGGGCCTGTTCTGGCGACAACCGATTCGCCGGGATGATGGCTGCCGGCCCCGGGCGGCCTGCCGATTCACGGCTGCAACGTTGCAAGCTGGCACGAAACACCCCGGCACTTGTAGTACAGGGATCGTAGACTTGCGTACCGGGCAGGAGGTCGCTCAAGTCGGCTGGCGTCCTGTGGCAAATTTTCCTCTCTCCCCCAGCGGTGGGCACGCGACTCTTGAAGGTACCTCAACGTTGGCTGCGCTGACCCTGATAATCGCCAAAAGCGAAGAAGCACATTGTTCGCTGATGGGCCGCCAACGGTGCCTCACGGAGCGTGATTCCAGTTTCCACTGGGAGACGCCAGTCGCCTGGTTAAATGGATTGCGGGCGAGGGTGGAATTGGAGCGTTCAGTCGAACGCCGACCCGTGGATCTCGTTGGTGCCCGATTTAGTCTGGGTCGTCACGATCCGCGCCGATGGCGCTTTGCCAAATTCCGCGTCATGATCCTGGTGAATCGCTGTTTTGTTTCGGCGATAGCATCGAGATTCGGTTGACAACGATGATCCCAAGGATCGGATGATCTGGGTAATGTCTGACGCCATCCAGTTCAGGCGCGGTACCGGCAGAAGTTGCTGCCCCATTCGTTTCGATCTGCTGCGAACCTTGAAGGGTTTTCGCTGGCGGCGTAGCCCCAGTTCAGGCGTTGCGCGCCGGGAAGTAGCTGCAATGTCGTGAAGTTGCGCTTGTAGATGGGAAGGTCTCCCACGGTCCGCGACGAAAAAACCGTGGCGACGTCTGTCTTGTCGGTCTGAAGCTGCGGGATTTCACCCGTAGCTGCCACCGTCTGCGGATTGCTGCACCGACCTGTAATACTGCGTCTGCACGGATGGTTGTGTCCCGCATCGACGCAGAACGCTCGAGATATCGTGGGCTGCCTTAAATCCGGGGGCATCGGTTTCGGACTCTGTAATTGTCCGGCATCAGGTGCGTCACTGAGAAGAGCGCCGTTCTCTGGTCCGAGCACGACCTCTTCAAGTCGTGCCCTTCGAGGCATTGATGGTAGCCGTGACTTTGGCGCCACGGCCACCATTCCCTGCACGGGTCCGTCACCGTTCCGACAAGGTTCCGTAAATAGCCTGCCCCAGATGCCGTGCTCGCGCCAAACCCCAGCGCCAGGCAAAGAACCACGATCCATCCCACAATCGCTTGCTTTCTCATTACACCTCCTCCGAACCCCGAAGTATTCGAAATCGTATGCAAGCCGCTCGCTACGGGAATCAAAAACTTGCGTCTCGTTGGCTGAACACTTACCGTCCACGCCCAAACTAACTAGCGTCGCTAAGCGCTTCTCAAATGAAATGATGGATTAGACGGCAAACTGCCAAACCGACCTTGCTCCGCGTACGAACAGCCCCCAAACTCCTCGATCTGCATCTCATCTGCTCGCCCTGAAATGAAAACGTCCCCCGACTGACCGCCCCCGAGAAGGAGTTGGCAAGACGTCCGTGCACCCAAATCAGGCGCGGCCAATGAATTTGTGATGCTATGTCATCAGTTCTCTTGCGTAACGTGGAAGTGTCTATGAGTCTGATACGGTGTGACGTGAGTTAAAGCGCAACCTGACAAAGAGATGCGAGGCGCGTTGCTTGGTGTTACAATGCTCGCGCCTAACTTGCCTGTGGGATCATGAATGACTGATCGAGGCCCAACAGCTCGGCGCACCTCGAGAAGCTGCTCAGCAGCCGTACTCTGCACGGCTCGGAGTCTCTCTGCAAGCTTCTCCAGTATTTGGCGAATCATTCTTTTGAACATCCCGGCGTATCTCCCAAGGAGTACCAGATTGCTACCGAGGTCTTCGGTCGCCAGAAGGACTTCGACCCCCACCTTGATTCGATGGTGCGAGTTCAGGCCAGGCCGTCTTCCGCGCCAAACTTGGCGGAGTACTACGCGTCCGAGGGGGTTGACGACCCTCTCATGCTGGAAATGCCCAAGGGCGGATATGGCCTCGCCTTTCATCCAGAGGACTCGCAGCACGGGGCGGAACCATACGGATAGCCCTCACGAGACACCCAATGCGATCGGAGTTACTATGGCCGAACCTCTCGTTTGTGGATCGTCGCAACCATTGCGCTCTCCGTCGTCCTCGCCTCCGCGGTCGCTGTCGCCACGGATCGATTTCTCAACCGCAAATCCGCTAGAACTCCAGTCTGCCGGCAACGACAATCCTGTTCCGGTTGCTTTTCACGTCTTCTGGAAGAGCTTTCTCACCGGCCCTCAAGAGCCCTGGGTCATCTTCAGCAATGCAGCATTCGTGGGGCGGCCTCATACCGGTATGCGCTACTACAATCGGACCAGGGATTCCGGCGCTGTAATCCTGGATCACTACACCGGAGTCGGCGAAGTGCTCGCGGTTCATGCCCTGGATAACGTCTTGGCGGGGCTTCATCAGCCAATTCGTGTCAAGCGCGGAAGCTTGTTTTCCCTCGACGATGCCAAAAACAACGATCTCATCTTCATTGGTTCTCCTTCGGAGAATCTCACGCCTCTGGAACTCCCCAACACCCAGAATTCATCTTTAAGCAGCTTCACCTCGGGACCGCGCACCGGCACCATGGAGATCATCAATCTTCATCCGGGTTCCGGCGAGCCTAAAGGAGTTTCTGCCGTCTCCGCCGGACGCAGACCTCTGTCGGAAGACTATTCCATCATCGCGCTTAAGCGAGGGCTTGAATCCTGCGCATTCCGTACTGATTCTGGCGGGCGCCACCACCATCGGCACGCAAGCCGCCGTCGAATACGTCTGCCAGCAAAATTCCCTCGAAGAGTTGCTCTTGCGGCTCTCCGTTTCCAACTCCGGCGAACTAAAGCCGTTCGAAGCGGTTATCCGCGTGAAAGTCGCCAAGGGCGTTCCTGTGGGATCGGAACTCGTCGCCCTCCGGAGAGGACCTGCGTAACACGCGCCATTCGAAACGGCGATCAATGCCACGTCTTTTTTGCCACCGTGCTAATTCGAATCGCGCTCGTCCTTAATCCTTTTCAGACGTCGCGCGCCGTCAAACGGAGACCGAGCTTCGCTGCCTTCTGAAACTCCTCTTGTGCTTCTTTGAATTTTCCTTGTTGTCGCAGAGCCACGCCCAATTCAAAATGCGCGGCCGCATAATTTGGCGAAGAGTTGATCGCCGCCCGGAACTGTGAAATCGCGCCTTCAGGTCTCCCGCGTGGCAGAAGCCGCTGCCCGGAATTTGTGGCGAAGAGCGCCGCCTGCTCGCTGGTCTTTTGCTTCGCGATTTCCGCCCCGCGCGGCTCTCCGCAGCCGCGCCTTCGTCATCGCCGAGTTGCCGCAGCACCGCCGCCAGAATGTGTGCGCACCCGCAAAGTCCGGCTGCATTCGAATGGCTTCCCTCAGCAGCATTCGCTGCTTCGGGCAATTCACCCGCTTGTTTCAGCACCGTCCCCAGCGTGTAATAAGCCTCCGCATAGTCCGGCTTCGCACGGATCGCCGCACGCAACTCCACCGCGGCCGCCGTAAAATCCCCCTGTTGCCAGAGCGTCACGCCCAGCGTGTAGTGCGCGTCCGCTTGTCCAGGATCCAGTTCCGCCGCCTTGCGAAACTCCACCATCGCTTCCGGAAGTTTGTCTTTCAGCTTCAGCGCCAGCCCGAGGTCGTAATGTAGGTGGCATCCTGCGGTCGAGAGCTTTATTGCCTTTTCAAATTCAGCTCTGGCAGCATCGAAATCTGCTATCTGAAGGTACGCCACTCCTAAATTCCCGATGTATCCACTGTCGTCCGGACGCATTCGGATGGCTGCCTGAAACTCGCGGATGGCCCCTTGGCTGTCTCCAGTTTGCACGAAGGTAAGCCCGAGATTATTGTGCGGGATCGGGGGCGTCAGGATGCAGATCTTGCGGCCTCGAAATGCTGCCACTGCTCCCCCCGTGTCACCTTTGCGTTGCAGCAGCAGGCCTGAGACTGTTCTGCGCATTCGGATAATCCGGCTGCAGCGCAATGCAAGCGCGCATTTCCCTGATCGCCGCATCCGTATCACCCTTGCTTTTCAGAACCTGCGCCCAATAAAAGTGTCCGTCAGCGCTCTCCGGATTCAGCTCCGTCACAGCTTGAAAATGAGTTGCAGCTCCTCCAGCGCGCCCGATTGATAGTGCAAGACGCCGAGGTGCAAGTGTGCTTGCGCGAAATTGGGCTGCAGCCGGAGGGCCTCGGAAATTCTGCGGCAGCGCCTTGAGAATCGGATTTGTGAACCAGCATCGTCCCGAGATCGTCATGCAACTCAGCGCGTTGCGGCTCCAATTCGATGGCCGCCGCATTTCGCGGATGGCCCCATCGAAGTCCCTCGAAAAATCTAGAACCCGCCCAACCGTGCGATGCGCTTCGGAATCGCCCGGACCGACTCGCGCGCCCTCACGGGCCTCGCGCAACGCGGCGGCCAGGTCGCCCTTTTGAACCAGCGCATTCGCCAGATTTATGTGCGCCTGCACGAATTCGGGCCTCCATTTCAGCGCCGTCCGGTAGTGTGCGATCGCTGCATCGACTTCATTCTGCGCGAACAGCACCCACCCCAGCGAATTGTGCCCCTCGGGGCTCTGCGGCATAAGCCGCAAGACTCTTTCGAACGCGGCCCGCGCGGCAACCAGATCGCCCTGCTGTAGCGCGGACAAACCTTCCTGGTACGTTGCGTTCGCCCGCGCTGTCGCATCCTTCGCGGGCGCCCACGGATTGCGCGGCGGACAACGCCGCCGCGGCCCAGGAAAAGAAAAGCAGCGCCCTGCACAATCGAAGTAAACGTATCCGCCAATAAGCGAAAATGAATTTCACGTGGAGAGGTTCCAGTCGAACGTTCTCAAAAATACTAGCATGTTCACACCCGCGCACCCTTCATAAGCGGTTGGCTTCGAATCCCGCGACATCTTCAATCTTCTCGGACCCGACCTTGCTATCATTGGAAACTGATGACTCTTTCTTTCCCTTTTCCTGGGTGCTCCCCATTTTTGGTCTTAGCGTAGCTCTCTTGCTGCAATCCACAAGTTTACCGGTTGCTGGCTCCGGCAATCCCGATAGCGCGGACGCCAAGCCAATTGTGCATTTCACCGATGTAGCGTTGAAAGCCGGGCTTACCGCGCCGATAATTTTCGGCGGCGAAAACACTAAAAAATACATCATCGAAACAACCGGCACTGGCGTGTCGCCATCTTCGATTACGACAATGACGGCTGGCCGGATATTTTCGTTGTGAATGGCACCACGCTCGAAGCCTCCGCAACGGACAAAGGACCGACCAGCCACCTCTATCACAACAATCACGACGGCACCTTCACCGACGTCACCGCAAAATCCGGCTTGACTCACACCGGTTGGGGCCAGGGCGTGTGCGTAGGTGATTACGACAACGATGGCTTCGAAGATCTGTACGTCACCTACTACGGCAAAAATGTTCTGTACCACAACAATGGCAACGGCACCTTCACCGAGGTCGGTGAAAAGGCGCACGTCGCCGGCAGCGGCAAAGCCTGGGGCACAGGTTGCGCCTTCGTCGATTACGATCGCGACGGAAAGCTCGATTTAGTCGTGGCCAACTACGTCGATTATGATTCCGCCACGGCGCTCGCGCCGGGCGAACGGCCTGCCTGCATGTGGAAAGGCGTTCCCGTCATGTGCGGTCCGCGTGGCTTGCCGTGGGCGAAAAATATTCTCTACCACAATCTTGGCAACGGCACGTTTGAAGACGTCACCACGAAGGCGCACATCGATCAGACCAACGGACATTACAGTTTCAGTGTTTCCACTCTCGATTATGACGACGACGGTTGGCCGGACATCTTCATCGCGTGCGACAGCACAGCCAGCATCCTCTACCACAACAATCACGACGGCACGTTCACCGATGTCGCCGTAGTCGCAGGCGCAGCGTTCAACGACGACGGCCGCGAGCAAGCCGGCATGGGCTCCACGGTCGGCGACTATGATGGCGATGGCAAGGCTGGATCTATTCAAAACAAATTTTTCCGACGATACATCGACGCTGTACCGCAACAACGGCGATGGCACCTTCGACGACAAGACTTTTCCGCAGGGTTCGGCTTGAACACCCAAGTATCTCGGCTGGGGCGTGATGTTCGCCGATTTCGACAATGACGGCTGGCCCGATCTTCTGCTCGTCAACGGTCACGTTTATCCGGAGGTGGACAGCCAGCACCTGGGCAGCAATTATCAGGAGCCGAAAATTCTGTATCACAATAACGGCAACGGCAACGTTCACCGACATTTCCTGCAATGCCGGGCCGGCGATTACCGCGGTTAGCTCGGCACGCGGACTTAGCGGTCGGCGATTTGTGGAATGACGGCCGCATCTCCGCGGTGATCAGCAACATGAACGCGCCACCCATGCTCTGGTGAACGATGTTGCCCAATGGCAATCACTGGATTGCGCATTCGCACCGATCGGAACAAATCGAATCGCGATGGCATCGGCGCGAAAATTATCGCGAAGGCCGGCACGCGCACGTTCGTCGACGAAGTGCGCAGCGGTTCGAGCTACATCTCCAATAGCGACATGCGCGTCCACTTCGGCCTCGGCTCCGCCGCCAAAATCGATTCGGTCAGGTCCGCTGGCCCAGCGGCCTGGTCGAGCGCTTTGAAAATTTGCCTGTCGATTCCTTCCACACGCTCAAAGAAGGCGCCGGAACGCCGGTGGGAGCCACCGTGAAGAAAAACTAACCCATTCAGTCTCCTAGTCGCGCTACGCAACGCGAGAATCATCTTTTCTCTTCGCCTGCCAGTTAGCTGGTTTGCTCCTCATTTGCCGGGACTCGGCTTCGGAAAAAAGTGTTCCGTGCCGATGCTTCCAAGTTCCTTCGCTTTCCCACCGTGCGCGCATGATTCCATTCTCCGCGTGTGAGTTAGTCCCAGCAAGAGATGCCCGATCTCATGCGCGGCAACGTCGCCCAGGAGGCTCGCCAGATTCACGCGGCTTCGCTCGTGCATCTCCTCGATCCGCTCGTAAACTGGGTTTGCATGGCATCCTCTTCCGTCCGCCGAGAGGTACGAAATTCAAACGTGATATCGCTCAAATTGCGCGAGCGTCTCGCGATCCACGCCCGAAGATATGCCGGAAACTCAACCGGTCCGGCACTGCGCCGGGGTCTTCTGGTCCATCGGCAGGCGAAACGAGGTGGGCCACTTCGCTTCAATTCCGGATTGCCGGAACACGCGGGTGGCTTCCATTTCCGCTCCTCTCAAGTGCCTGCGGAAATGCCTGCATCGTTGTGCACCGAGATCGTCACCACCATCTCCGTTACGGCGATTTCTTTGGACACAAGCCGTCCGGGCGCAGAACGAGAACAACGACTAGCCAAAGCCACTTCACAGCGTCTTGTCTATCACGGCGCACCTCCACGCTGGCGCGAGTCAATCAGCCGGTGGGTTACCTCAATGCCGCGAGATGGCGAGCTTCCCTATTGCAGGTGACGAGATAGGAGTGCCGGTGCGTCAAATAGATGGGAGAACAGACGACTGAGATTTTCATGGGAAACTTATTCTCAACTTGAACCGTTTGGTAGGTGGAAGACGCCGCCGGAGATTGTTACCAGTGCCCGGAATCCGATTCCTGATGTCATCCGCTTCGGAACCTTTCAAGCCGACCTGCGGGCCGGGAGCTTCGCCGCAATGGCGTCAAAATACGGCTTCAGGAGCAACCATTCCAGGTCTTGGCCAGCATCCTTGAGCGTCCGGTTGAAATCGTTACGCGAGAGGAACGCAGCCGTCTGTTGGCCAGCCGACACCTTTGTGGACTTCGATCACGGCCTGAACGCCGCGGTCAAGCGCGCGACGCCCTCGGTGATTCCGCCGAAAACCCCGTTTTATCGGAAACCCTCGCGCGCGCGGTTATCGGTTGCACTCGCTCCGTCAACCGGGCTGCCCGCGAAACTACCCCTACCATTCCACGAGGCCGCCGCTCCGGCGGAAAGTCCTCGCAATTGCCTTTCTTCTTGTCGCAGGCGTCATGGCCGGCTGGCATGCTGGACATCGTTCGTCCGCTGCGGTTCGCTTCACGGAACGCCGCTTGACCGCCAACCCGGAAAACACGACCCAGTCTTCAGCGCGGCCATCTCACCGGATGGCAAATCGCTCGCCTTTACCGGCAAAACGAATCTTTCTCCGCGCGGTGGGCACTGGAGAAACTCATCCCGTCACCATTCCGGCGGCGGAATACCCATCTTGTGAGTTGGTTTCCTGACGGCAGCCACGTGCTGGCGACGCGCAGTTCGTCGGCCACCGAGGGCCAACAGTGGGCGTCTCCGTCTTTGGTGGAACGCCTCGCAACAAATGGACTCTCCGCCGAACTTGGCGCCGTATCTCCCGATGGCTCGCGGATTGTTTTTGTCCGCGGGGATTACGGCCCATGAAGAAATCTGGCAGATGCAGTCCGATGGCCAGCAGGCGCACAGAATCCTTGGCCAGCTGGGAGAAAACTGCGAATCCGTCGTTTGGTCTCCCGACGGGCATCGCATTGACCTTCGATCCAGGCTGCTTACCGCAAGGGCTGGGAGAGAGGCTGATGTTTCTCTCGGCATCACCTACGATTTCCGCAGTGGCAAGTCCACCTATCTGTTCTCTAACGGCCAGCTCAGATCCGCTCTTGCTGGTCTCCCGATGGACGTCTGATTTATTCCCTTGCCGAGCCCCCGCCCAATCAGAACGACTCAATCTGTGGACCATCAAAAATCGACGCTCGTGGCAATCAAGCTTGGGAGCCCAGCCGGTTCGCCTCACCAGCGGTCCCGACAACAAAATGAATGCCACTCTTTCTGCCGACGGTAAACGGCCAACCTTTCTACGTTGGACGGAATCCTGCACCGTACGTGTCGGGTGGGACCGGGAGGCGGCCGCTTGGCCTTGCTCAAACGCCTGAAGTACTCGATGAACGACGGAATTTTCCTACACGTGGACGCCCGACGGGAAATCTGTAATTTTCACTTCGGACCGCGATGGTGTCTTCCATCTTTTCAAACGGGCTATTGATCAACCTGCCCCCGACCTTCTCGTAGGCGGCGATCAATCCGTCAGGCTGGCACGTTTGAACGCGGACAGTTCGAGATTCTCTATACTCTCAGTCGCCGCCGCGGGGCGCAGATCGGCGGATGCGGCTCATCGCGCATGCCGCTCTCTGGCGGCACTCCCAAGTTGGTCTTCGCAGAACCCGGCATCAATAATTTTCAATGCGCCCGCTCGCTTTCAAAGTGTGCATCGTCGGCGAATTCTCTGCCAATCAACTAAATCTACTCATTTTTGATCCAGTGAAGGGCGAGAAACGGCCGCTCAAGCGGTTCGAAGGCTCGGATTGGTACATGTACAACTGGACGCTCTCTCCCGATGGCTCTGCGCTTGCCTTGGCAAGTACCAACGGCTTCCGGGACCCGCGGAGATTCGGCTTTTCGGCATCGCCGGCGGCAGCGAGCGTGCTCTCACGTTGAGAGATTGGACTGCAATCTCAGTCTCGACTGGACCGCCGATGGCCGAAGCATCTGGGTTACTGCCTTGTCGCCAACCGGCATTCAGACCCTCTTGCATGTGGACTTGCGGGGCGAAGCCAAGCCGTCTTCCAGGAACGAAAATATCTGGGGATTTGGGCCATCCCTTCGCCCAATGGCGTCATGTGGCAATTTGGGAATCCAGCAGCAGCTCAACGCCTGGCTTCTCGAGACTTCTGAGCGCACTCTGCCTTGTCAGCGCCAATTAAGGCATCTAGCTTTTTCTCGAGATTTTCCGCTTTGACCCACCGTAACTGCGGCGATGATGCGTGGAGACTTGCTCGAATACACGATTCTGGAGGTGAAACAACTCAAACGCCGTTTTCCAGCACTTTCATCGTGCGATGTCGCAATCTGCCGAGTTGCCGATTCAAGAAATGGTCGCGCCCGATAAAAGGCACCAGGGGATTGCGGCGCTTCTGGACTTTGCTATGGGCCTGCCTTGGAGGCGGGAGTCTCCGCCGAACAATTCAGAGCGTCGTCAAGGAAATCCAACGCCTTCTCGCGCCGCCCTGCCAGCGCATAGACTTCCGCCTAGATTCAGGTGGAACTGGAGCTCCCTGGGTTTCAACTGAACGGCGTACTCTCAAGCTCCGTCGGCTTGATCCCCTTGCGCTGCGCGCGCGATCGACAATCCAGGAACGGAGGGTATTGAGGGATTGTGTTTGTCGGATTCGAACGCCGGCGCAATCGCACCAGCACCTTCTGGGGATATTCGTCTTTAAGGGCTTGACACCTTCTTTGAACTCAGCCGTAGGATCGAACTCGGCCGAGGCTTTGGCGGTCTCTTTCGCAAATCCGAGGTTCATGGAGTTCCTTCTTAACGAGTGTCGGCTGCCTCTAATCTAGTCTGGTCACTCGTAAAGAATCTACTGGCCTGATGGTCAGTATTGACTAAAAAGGGTCAGAACCCGGTTCCTCTTCGCCTGAAGAGAGGCCTCGCGGCTGATCCGAACTTGGCTCGCAAACCGGCAAGATTAGACCGCGCTCTCAAACCGCAGCCTTTTCAATACCTTCCCGCTTCGTTCGAATAATATCTGTTATATAATATTTACTGACAGGTTACAGAAAGCTGTGCTACTCTCCTATGATGAACTGGACGCCTTCGCGATCAGCCCATGTCCATGCGCCGTTCGCACTATTTCCTCTAAGTTCTTTCTTTGCCACTCATACAGAATCTTCGCTTTGTGTTGCAAAGTGCGTGTCTCTGCAATCCTTTTCTATCACGCTCTTGTGCACTCTTTCATTTTCCGTATCCTGCTAACCCCTGTATTTGCCACTCATACGAAAACTGCCGGGTGTATTCCAACAATTCCCATTCTGGAACTCGCCGCCGCGAACTTCGATCGTGCTATTCCGTCACGTGACGAAAAGTCATCGCCCGCAAATCCTTTAGAATCCGCACTTGCAAATTGTGACGCCCGCAAGTCCTTTAGAATGCGCTTTTACGAAAAGTGCCGGGTGTCGTTGGTTTCCATTGGGCAGTGGTCTCAGGTTTTACTTGAACTTCCTACCGTCCGTTCGCGCCAGTCGCCTGGGCTTCGGCCACTCCACATACTTGTCGGCTCCCCGTAGTAAAACGGGAACCGATTGCCTCTGGCGAACCATGCCTTCGACGAAGATGACGTTAGGGACCTGGCCGACTTTCTCCCATTCCTTTTCCGGGGCGAAGACAGGAGCATCAGAGCGGAAGAGCAGCTTGCGGGGGTCATGGCGGTCGAAGATGGCAACGGCGCGTGCGATAGACGAGTTTGTCGTCGGCGCCGTTGTAGATGAGGACGATGCCGCGCGACGTGAGAGATGGGCGGAGGGCCGGGCTCGACCACGCGCGAATCGAACATTCCGGCGCGGCGCGGAAAGACGGGCGTGGCGGTTGCTTCGGTCCAGTGAATGAGATCGGTGGAATAGGAAAGTCCCATCTGGTCGGTCTTGTCGGCGGTCGTGCCAAGCCAGTACATCCAGTATTTGCCGTCGATTTTTTCGGGAACGATGGCGCCGGACTTGGTCCACGCAACATTCCAATTTCCCTGTACGCGGGAAGGAGCACGCCTTTCGCGCTTCCAATGAATCAGGTCGCGCGGAAGTGGCGAGGCAAAGCTGCGCATCTTTTTGTTGTAGCCGGTGTAGGTGAGGTAGTACGTGTCGCCGAACTTTCTGCAAGCCGCGGATCTTCGACACCACCATCTTTTTCGTAGTCGGTTTCGGGGAGAGCACCGGTTCAGGGCGCCGCGTGAAATGGATGCCATCGGTGCTTTCGGCGTAACCAGAGACGCGAGGTGCCGGAAGCGTCCTGGGCGCGGTAGAGCACTCACGAATTTTCCGTTGTGAAGGACAACGGCAGGGTTAAACGTTCCAGCGGATTCCCACGGCCTGTGCCCTGCGGAGAAAGGATCGGCTCGTTCTGACACGCGCTTCCAGCGCCGAAAGGCAAGATCCGTTGCCGGCGCCGCCGAAAGCGAGCGAGGCAGCCAGCAGCAACAGCACGATGAAATTTTTGGGCTTTAGCGTACATGCATCGATTACCAACGGTCCCTCACTTCGCGGGCTTGCTGGCTTGCCTTCAGCGGCTCGAGTTGCATGGTGCGCACGATGCCTTCGCCTTCTTTGACGAAGATCACTTGATTCGGCTTGATGTCTTTCAACGTTTCAACGAGGTCCGCTGGGCCAGCGGATTTCGAGTAGCTCGACTTTGTCGGCTTTGCCCATGCCGAAGTGGACGCGCAGATCGTTCTGCGAAAAATATCCGCCGCCGCTGCGCACTTCGTCGATCTGCGGATGCAGACTTTGTTTCGCCGGGGAGATGCGTAACGCATTTGATGCGCGCACCGATGCCGCTGCGATTGGATTTGGTGCCGATGGTTCGGATTTTGATCCAGTTGTTGCCGGTGCGTGAATCGCAGCGCAGCAGCTGGGGATAATCGTTCACGGTGTTGACGACCATGTCGATGTCGCCGTCGTTGTCGAAATCGCCGAAGGCGCATCCGCGCGCGCGCGACCGGCACGGAGATTCCCGGGCCGGCGTCGCATGGACACATCTTCGAAGCGCCCGTTGCGCAGATTGCTGATAGAGCAGTTTGCGCTGCGGGTAGCCGCGCTTCGGTTTTGAGCTGCTCGACTTCGGGATAGACGTGGCCGTTGCACAGATCAGAATGTCCGGCCAGCCGTCGTTGTCCATGTCGAAAAATCCGCAGCCCCAGCCGAGATATTGCGTGTGCTTGCCGAGGCCGCCCTGGTAAGGTGGTGTCTTCGAAATTCGCGCCGCCGAGATTGTGGTAGAGCGAGGGGTGTCGCCGGCGAAATTTGTTTTGACGAGATCGAGATTGCCGTCGAGATCGTAATCGGCGGCGGAGATGCCCATGCCGGCCTGGGGCTTGCCGTCGGCGCTGAGAGCGCAGCCGGCTTCCAGTGGCGATATCGACGAACGTTCCGTTCTTCTTGTTCTGATAGAGCGCGCTGGCGGTGGAATCGTTGGCGACATAAATGTCCGGCCAGCCGTCGTTGTCGAGATCGGCGGTGAGCACGCCGAGGCCGAAAGTGCCGTTGGCCTTGCAGGATTCCGGATTTTCGCAGACGTCGGTGAAGGTTCCGTTGCCGTTGTTGTGATAAAGAATATTTTTGCCGCCGTTCGAGTCCGGGCGGACCGCAGGCGACCATGACGCCTTTGTAGAGGCAGGGGCCGGATTCGGGAACCGGCGCGGTCTTCAGGTCCAGGTCGATGTAGTTGGCGACGAAGAGATCGAGGTGGCCGTCGCGATCGTAGTCCACGAAAGCGCAGCCGGTGTTCCAGCGCTTGCCGTTTCCGGCGACGCCCGCCTTTTCGCTGACGTCGGTGAAGGTGCCGTTGCCGTTGTTGTGATAGAGAACGTTTTTGCCGAAGTAGGTGACGAAGAGATCGTCGAAGCCGTCGTTGTCGTAGTCGCCGACGCAGACGCCTTGCCCCCAGCCGGAATGGAGCGAGGCCGGCTTTGGCGGTGACGTCGGTGAAAGTGCCGTCGCGATTGTTTTTGAAGAGATGTGAGTGGGTTCCTGTCCGGCAGGGAAAGCCTTCGAGGCGCCAGCCGTTGACGAGAAAAATGTCGAGCCAGCCGTCGTGGTCGTAATCGTAGAAAGCGACGCCGCAGCCGGTGGTTTCGAGAAGATACTTGTTCTTGTGTTCGCCGCCGTAGATGGTTTTGGCGTTCAGGCCAGATTCGCGCGCGACGTTCAGAAAGAAACGCCGAGATCTTTCGCGGGAGCAGCGCCTGGCGGATTGTTGAGGAACTGCTCCTGAGAAGCAGATTCCGACATCCACTTTTTCGGGAGCGCCAGGGCGAGAAGCACTTCTCGAGTGGGAGCACCAGCGCGGCAGCGGCTGAGCGATTGGAGAAATGCGCGGCGAGTGGAAGACAAAAGAACCGATACCTTTCCCTGCGAGCCTCATGCTAGAATCCGGCGCTTTCTCTTATAGTAAGGCCAACGAGGCAATGCAAGCACGCGACGCAGCGGGGGCCGCCAGAATGCACACCACGCCGGGAACAGTTCTTCGCTTTCCAAAACAATTCGAATGGATGCGGCTAGGATTTTCTGGCTGCGTCCATCGTGGCCGCGGTGATCCTGGGAATCAGCGTCACCGCGCAGTCTGGAGCCAGCAGATGCCGGAAAAGCCGCGGACAAGTCACGCGCTCGAGCTTTCGCGCGCGGTGCGGCCGTGGGAATTTTGCCGGTCACGGGAACCCGCGCGGGATTGCTGGGGGATGAATCCGGCCGGATGGAAGCGTGGGTATACCCGCTGAAAATTTTCGCGAATTTCATTTGAAATTTCATACCGAAGGACGGAGACCTCGCGGCTGAGTCTCTGGCGAGGACGATCACCGTGCGGCCGGAGTCCGCGACGATTCTTTATGCGGGAGACACGTTCTCGGTGCGCGAGACTTTTTCGTTCCCGTGCGAGAACAAGGCGCTGTGATTCTTCTCGATGTGGAAACCGAGCAGCCCCTGGAAATCGAGGCATTTTTTCATCGCGACTTTCAATTGGAATGGCCGGCGGCGCTGGGCGCCACGTATCTGGATTGGAGCGCGCAACAGCACGTATTTATTTCGGCGAGGAGCAGACGAAAATTCTCGGCGCTGGTGGGTTCGCCGACGGCAACGGAGCCGCGTTCTGAATTTCAGACCAACTATTCCGAGAGGCAGGAGAGTTCGTTCCGGCTGGGCCCAACGGCAAAAGGCAAAGAGTCCAAGTTGATTGTCATTGCAGGCTCGCTGGAGGGGCGCGCGGCAGCGAAAAGACGTATCAGCATCTGACGCCGACTACGCGAAGTTGTTGAAGGATTCGGCGGAATACTACCGAACATTATTTGGAAAAAACCGTGAGCGTGGAACTTGCCCGATGCGCAAATTCAGCAAGGCGTACGATTGGGCGCGCGTGAGCATGCTGCAAGGAATGGTGAACAATCCTTCGCTGGGCACGGGTCTTGTTGCGGGTTACCGGACTTCCGGAGAAAGCCAGCGGCCGGGATTTGCGTGGTTTTTCGGGCGCGACTCGTTCTGGACTTCCTTCGCTCTCAATGCCTCGGGCGATTTTTCCAATTCGCGTACGGCGCTGGAGTTCATCAGCAAATACCAGCGGGAAGACGGGAAAGATTCCGCACGAGATTTCGCAGGGCGCCAGTTTTGTGAATTGGTTCAAGGATTATCCGTATCCGTACGCTTCGGCGGATGCGACTCCTCTGTACATTATCGCGGTCAATGATTACGTCACGGAGAGTGGCGACGCGGCGTTTGCAAAGGAAAAAGTGGGAGAGCCTGGCGGAGGGCTTATGAGTTTCTGAAATCCACGTATGATGCGCGGGGACTGCCGCAGAGTTTTGGCGTAGGGCACGGCTGGGTCGAGGGCGGGCCGCTGCTGCCGGTGGAGACGGGTATTACCAGAGGCGGATTGGGTGCGGAAGCGCGTGCGGGCGCTCTGCGAATTTGGCGCGAGTGACGGGCCAGGAAGGAGTTGAGCAAAGCGCTGGAGAGAGATTTCGAAGCAGCGGTCGCTGGTGAACGAAAGTTTCTGGATCGCGGACAAAAAACGATTCGCGTTTGCCTTGGACAAGAACGACAAGAGAAGTGGACGAGGCCGAGCGTGCTGGCGACGGTGCCGATGTGGTTCAGCTTGCCCAGTGAGGCGGATGCGGGGCCGATGATTCAGCAGCTGGCGGACTTCGATCATCAGACGGATTGGGGGATGCGGATTATTTCGAATCGCTCGCCGCTCTTCAGCGGCGGAGGCTATCACTACGGTTCGGTGTGGCCGCTGTTCACGGGATGGGCGTCGGTCGGAGAATATCGCTATCACCAGACGCATCCCGCATAGCACGCGAATCTGCGGGCCAACGCGTTGCTGGCGCTTGGACGGCTCGTTGGGACACGTGACGGAAGTGCTCTCCGGCGATTATTACCAGCCGCTCTCGACGAGTTCGCCGCACCAAATTTGGTCTGCCGCGATGGTAGTGAGCCCATTGTTGCGAGGAATGTTTGGGCTGGCAATCGATGCCAAGACCGGGACCGTCACCTTTGCACCGCATGCGCCAGCGGGCTGGACACGCTTCACGATTCGAAATGTTCGCGCAGGTGCCGCGCAGATGCGATTTCATTTACTCAGGAAGGCCGGCGCGATAACACTGGAGGTTAATTGCGGGGGGCACAGCAGCTTGCCGGTGGAGTTCGAACCTTCCTCAAGCTTAAGCGCGGAGGTACTCGGGCCGGAACTGAGCTACGGCAAACCAGTGCCATTTCACGTCGCGGCTGATAGCGAGGATCAGCATGCCCTGGTCAGGTTTGAAGCCGCGGCAAGTCCGAGATACTCTGAAGATTCGAGTGCGGAAAGATTTCAACGTCAGCTACGATTCCAGCCTGCCGCGCTGGGTTCGCGGGAAAGCGAAGGGCTTCGCGTGTCTTTCGCAAACTTGGACACCCCGGCGCGATGCTCTGACGCTGGAGTTAGCCGGTAGTGCGGGTACAGAATACGAGCTGGCGGTGGACCGGGCCAACTCAAGAGCGTAGACGGAGCCGGTGCCGTTCGTTCCGAGTCTGGCATGCAAGCTGTGCGTGTCCGATTTCCCGCAGGCGAGCCGGGCACTATGTGAAGACCAAAGTCGTGTTTCACTTTTCGGAGAAGTTAAACAAAAGGAATGACGAGCACACAGTCTGCGATGTGCCTCCGAGTATGCAGAGCGAGGGGAGAATAAAGTGCTCAAAAAGATGTTTGTCGCTGGGGTATTAGTAGCGGGTCTGAGCGCGGTCGCGCCTGGGGCGAGGGCGCAACAGAAGGCGGTGGACGCGGAAGGGCACCCGTGGTGGCAGCATGCGGTGTTTTACGAGGTTTATCCGCGCAGCTTTGCGGACAGCAACAACGATGGGATCGGCGACCTGAACGGCATCACTTCGAAACTGGATTATCTGAAGGAGCTGGGCGTGGACGCCATCTGGATCACGCCGTGTTTTCCTTCGCCGCAGGTGGATTTCGGATACGACGTTTCCGACTACGAGGCGATCGATCCGATGTACGGAACGATGGCGGACTTCGATCGCCTGGTGGCCGAAGGGAAGAAGCGCGACGTTCGGGTGATTCTCGATTTTGTGGTGAACCACACTTCGGACCAGCACAAATGGTTTCTGGATTCGAAGTCGTCAAAAACTTCCGAGCACCGCGACTGGTACATCTGGCGCGACGGCAAGGGCCGGGTCAGCCGCCGAACAACTGGCTTTCGACGTTCGGACTGTCCGCGTGGAAGCTCGATCCGAAGACGAATCAGTATTACTACCACTATTTTTATCCCGAGCAGCCGGACCTGAACTGGCGCAATCCGGCGGTGGAAAAGGCCATGCTGGATGTGACGCGCTTCTGGTACAAGCGCGGCGTTGCCGGTTCCGCCTGGATGCCGTGGATACGCTGTTACGAAGATCCGAAGCTCACGGACAATCCAGTGCTGCCGGGCACCGACAAGTTCGGGCGGCCGAACATGGACGAGAAGTACGACAAGAAGCTGCCGGAAGTGCACGACGCGATGCGAAAGCTGCGGACGGCGCGCCGACGAATATGGTTCAGTGCTGATCGGGGAGACGTGGACGAGCAACGTATCAGAACTGAAGGACTACTACGGCGCGAACAACGACGAGCTGCAACTGCCGATGGACTTGATGATGACGGGATTCAGGGGACTTTCACGCGGATGAGTACCGCAAGCATATTGGCGGCGGTGAACGCCGCAGGACACTGGCCGGTCTACGTCATCAGCAATCACGACATCATGCGTTCGTACACGCGCTACGCCGATGGCGCGCACAACGACGACATCGCCAAGATGATGGCGGCGCTTTACCTGACGCTGCGCGGCATCGGCGATCATGTACTACGGCGAAGAGATCGGGATGGAGAACAACGACCCGAAGAGCAAAGACGAAGTGCAAGACCCGGTGGGAAACTGGGATGGCCGCTGGAAAAAGGCCGGGACGGCGAGCGCACGCCCATGCAATGGACTGATGGCCAGAACGCTGGATTCAGCAAAGCGAAACCGTGGCTGCCCGTTCCGCCGAGCGCCAAGACCCACAACGTTGCAGGTGAAATGAAAGATCAAAATTCCGTGCTCAGAGCTTTTACCGGCAATTGCTGGCGCTGCGGCTACAAAGGAACCAGCGTTGCTCGAAGGCGACTACATTGCGCTGAATGAAAGCGACTCGAATGTGCTGAGCTACGTACGCCGCTACAAAGATGAAGCCATTCCTAGTGGTGCTCAATATGTCGGCGACGGAGCAGAAGGTGGGACTCGATCTATCGCCGCTGGGTTTTGCCGCGCCGAAGCTCAGCGTATTGCTGAACCAGTTTCCACAAGCTGCTGCCCGGAATGGCGGCGGAACTGCCGATGGAGCCTTACTCTGCATTCATCGCGAAGATAACGAAATAGACTGGCGCTGGCTGCGGGAGTAAGCTGCGCTTATGTCACGTTGGGAGCGGATTTTCTTCCTACAAGAACTCTCGCGGTTTCCGGCGCAGTTTTCGAATGCGGATAGCGATTGGCGCTATCGTGTTTTTTGAGGTTTTATTCTTTCGATGGCCGCGGGGCAACAAGCCCTCGACCTCGGTGGTTCGCCCAAGGATCCGCTGAAAGAAACTCCCGGCAAGCGTTGTGGTGCTGGTTTTTGTTCGAACGGATTGTCCGATTTCGAATCGGTATGCGCCTCTCCTTCAGGAAATGAGCCTTAAATACGGAAGCGAAGCCGCCTTTCTGGCTGGTCTTTCCCGACAAAAACGAATCGCCAGAAAATATCCGTTCCTACTTGCAGGAATATAGCTATAAGCTGCCGGCTTTGCGCGATGCGGGCATTCCCTGGTGAAGAAGAGCGGCGCAAAAGTGACTCCTGAAGTTGCTGTTTTCAATCTGAAGCGCGATCTCGTCTATCACGGAAGGATCGACGACCTCTACCGTCGAGTTTGGCAAAGCACGCCGCACGGCGATGACGCATGGGTTGGCCGATGCCATCGAAGCCGCGAGCAAAGGTGTGGCTCCTCCGTCAGCCGCCGCGGAGGGCGTTGGCTGTTTCATTTCCGACCTCAAATGACGCGGACTGCTACCGAAAGCTTTTGGCGCGAGCATGTTTTTCTTTTTCTGGCGATTGCTCTGGTCTTGCAGAGTCATTCGGCTGCCAAACCACAGAGCCAAATTCCCGCAGCGAATCAGCAAGTCACTTTCAACCCGCGATATCGCGCCGATTCTGTTTCGCAATTGCACGGGCTGCCATCGGCCGGGCGAAGCAGGACCATTCCCGCTGCTCACGTTTAGAGACGCAAAGTCTCATGCCAGACAAATCAAGCCGTAACGCAGACCAGATTCATGCCCCCTGGCTGCCGGAGCCCGGCGATTTCAAATTGCCAATGAACTTCGTCTCACGGACCAGCAGAATTGCGTTGATCGCAAAATGGGTGGAAGGAGGCGCGATAGAAGGCTCAACGGCCGACCTGTCACCTGCCCCCATTTTGTGGAAGGCTGGCAGATGGGCAGGCCAGATCTGATCATCAAGGCCGAGAAGCCTTACCTACTGCCGGCCAGGGGAACAGATCAGTACTGGAATTTTATTTTCCGCACCCTGTGAATCAGACGCGCTGGTTGAAAGCCATGGAGATTCGTCCCGGCGACAAACACGTGGTCCATCACGCGAATGTTCTGGTGGACCGCATGCAGTCGGCTCGCTTGCAGAGTCCGCTCCGGGCGCAGGTTTCGCCGGAATGGAAATCAGAATCGAATCGGAAGCCTTCGATCCCGACAGTCACTTTCTTTTCTGGAAGCCGGGAACCGTGCCGTACACAGAACCAGACGGCATGGCGTTACGACTCGATGCAGGCACGGACCTGGTGCTCCAACATCCGCTTGCAACCTTCCGGCAAGCCGCAGTGGATTCAACCCAGCCTGGGGCTGTACTTCACGGATCGTCCCGCGACGCTGTACCCGATGCTGGTGCAACTGGAAAATGACCGGAAGATTGATATTCCAGCGGGAGCGAAAGATTTCATCGTGACGGACGAATTCACGGTGCCCGAGGACGTAGAACTTCCTGGCGATTTACCCGCATGCGCACTATGTGGGACGAGATCTTCAGGCTTTTGCAACCTATCCGGATGGAACACAAAATCCTTGATCCACATCCCAGAATGGAATCTGAACTGGCAGGCGGTCTATCGGTATGCCACGCCGGTGGAACTGGCGGCGAGGACCGTAGTTTCGATGCGGTATTCCTATGACAATACTGACGGGAATCCCGCTCAACCCGAATGATCCGCCCAAGCGGGTGACCGGCGGCAACAGTTCAAGCGATGAGATGGCTCACCTGTGGCTGCAGGTGCTGCCGCGCGCGAGGGCGTCCACCGAGGCCAATGATCCGCGAAGAGTTTTGCAGGAGGCACTGGCGCGGCACAACGTGGAGAAAAATCCGGCGGACTTTGAAGCGCACTACAATCTTGCGGCGATGCTGCGGGCGCGCGGCGAATTGGCGAAGGCCGCTGAAGCAGTACCGGGCTGGCTTTGGAGCTGCGGCCGGAGATGCGACAGTCCGAACAATGCCTTTGCAGCCGCGACCGCAGGCCAGCCGCAGGGCATCCGGAAGCTGACTATCGGGTATCTGGAGGCTGCTGCGCTGTTCACGGCCGAGACTATTTTGACGCGCACTACGACATCTGGGGACGGCGCTGGCGATGCGGGAGGACTTCGAGGGGCGTGGAGTTCATTTTCGCGCGGCGGTGCGGATTCAATCCCCAGGACGCCAACGCGGAAGCAAATCTGGGAGGCGCGCTGGCCGAAACCGAAGTTGGAAGGAAAGCGCGAACGCACTTAGAAAAAGCGCTGGTGATCGATCCCAACAGTGCTGGCGCGTGAAAATCTCGAGCAGGTGAAGCGCAGAAGCCCCCTCGCGACCAGGGTGAGTCCCGCTGCGTGCCGGCGTTCGCGGATTCCTCAAGCCGATCGCGGGTTTCTTCACGTGTCTTCGCGGCGAATGCTCTGGTTTCCAGGATAGAAGAAAAGGACGACGAAAAAATTGCAGCTGCCATCATGGCGGAAGAAAAATACCAACAGGATCTGCCGCCGGAAAAGCTGCCGTCGGAAGAGAGGTCAAGTCCGATGTGCGGCGCATTCGCGCTGATCCAGTGCGGAGAAGGCTGCCCCCAGGGCGCCTGCGCCTGTGGCCCTCACGCGGTTGGAGGCTCCATCAACTCATCGCCGGCCCAAATCACCCGCGCCCTGCGAAAAGCGCAAAAAAAAGCGATGTTAGCCGACCAGCATCCACACGAGAAGGTTTTCGTGGCGGCCCGTCAGGAAGATGGCCGCGGCCCGCCTGAAGAGCAAAGAGCCGGTGCCCGCAGATCCGATGAGCAAGAGCTTCAACGACCTGCGGCGATCGATCACCGGACCATGGCGGCGAGCATCGTGAAGAGCAGGGTTTGTCGCACCAATAGCCACGGCCCTGCAGAGATCCCGGACACTTTGCCGAAGCCGGGCGTGCTAACGAAGAATGGCATTCAGTAAGCCGTAGAAGAATCGCGTTGATGCCGGACAAATTGGTCGTTTTAACATGCCGATGGAGATGGCCAGAAAAATCGGGACCCGGTGATTTGCATGACGGTGAAGAGCGTCGCTGGTGACATGCTCAGCGTCGATAACTGGGTTCGATAATGTCCATTCAAGCTCTTGTTTCGTAATTCTCCTCACCGATCAGCGCATGACACTTCGCGGGCCCGGGCTTCGATCGATTCCTGCCTTTCTTCACTGTCGCGACGCGGGCTGCGGGGAGTTCAAACAACATTAAAAAGAAAAAAGCGGCCGGCACGGCAGTGCCGCCCGAGCTTCGAACTGCCATCTCGGCAGAGCCAAAACCCATCGTCCCGAGGACCGTAGTTGAAGGTAGGCGAGGAAGAATCCCAAACGACATTGAACTGAAACAATCCAACGCAGTCTTCCGCGCCCTTGGCTGGGGCGATTTCCGCGATGTACATCGGGCCGAGGACCGAGGATCCGCCGACTAGCCAGCCCGCCGATAAACCGGAATATCACCAGCGCAGTTAATTCACGCTGGCACAGCCCATGCAAGCCACGTACAGAACCGCCATGCACGCAGAGCTATCGCGCCAACCGTACCGGTCCCCTGGTATTCCAGCGAGCATGGAGCCAATCACGGTTCCCACCAGCGCGCTGGCAACGGTGAAGCCTCTCTCCGAGCGGGGAGAGATGGTAGAGAGCTTCAATGCCTGGGTGCGACCGGCGATGACAGCAGTGTCGAATCCGAATAGCCAAACCGCCCAAGGCCGCGACCACGGCTTTTCTCAGCGAGTTGAGTTCAGGTTTCATAACGCGCCTTCGGATGGCTAAAGTAGCGGGATTGTACAGAAGGCAATCCGCAATTGCCCGTGATTGTCGCGTGCGAATCCGCTTGGCGGTCAGGATCGAAGTTCCGATCGCCGACGAAGTTAACTGTTGCTGCTGCGTCGTCTTTCCATCCGCAAGGGCCGTATGAGAGGTTGAAGGATGGCGGCGCCTGGCGGCGACGGAACGAGCGCGGTTGCCAGAAATCTCTGCCCAGCCACTACTACACCTCGGCGGAGATTTTCGACGCGCGAGAAAAATCTGATCTTCGCGCAGGAATGGTTTCGCGCGGGGCGCGAAGAGGAGCTTCGGGCCGGGAATTACAAAGGTGCTGGAAGTGGCGGGAGAGAGCATTCTCGTCGTTCGAACGGCGAAGGGAGAGCTGAAGGCTCATTACAACGTGTGCCGCCACAGAAGGCGCGCGGCTTTGCGCGACGCCGCAAGATTCCGAGTGGAATGCGAAGAGTGGCGGGAGGCGTAATGCCTTCCGGCTCGATTCGCTGTCCCTACCATCAATGGACTTACAGTCTCGAAGGAGAGCTTCTGGGAGCGCCCTTCTTGAAAGATGCGAGAAGGGCTTCTGCCAAAGAAGATTTCTCACTCTTATCCCGCCGGGGTGGACGCCTGGGGCGGTTTTTTCTTCCTGAACTTGAATCTGAAAGACGCGCTGACACGCAGCGCAGCGTGCCGTTCTCAACTCGGGGCTGCGGTCCAAAGAGTTGCGCGCTATCCACTCGCGGAACTTCGAACGGGCCACAGCATCACCTATGATGTCGCCGCCAACTGGAAAATCCTGATGGAGAACTACAACGAGGTGTTACCACTGCGGCGGCCTTCATCCAGAACTTTGTGAGATCGTTCCCGAATTCAAGCAAGCGGGAGGCTCCGAACTCTCCACCTGGGATGACGGAATTCCGCATCGAGAAGGGGCTTACACGTTTACAAAAACAGGGACAACAAGTCGCGCGCCTTTTCCCGGCCTGAGCGAAGAAGAAAAAGTCCGCCACAAGGGCGAGCTTTGCTTTCCGAACTCTGATGATCAGTCTTGCGTGCGACCATGTTGCTGCTTTCTGCTTTGGCCTCTGGGCCCGGACCGCACACGCATCGTCTGCAGCTTTTCTGTTTTCATCCCAGCGAAATCGCGAAAGCGGGTTCAATCCGATGGATGCCGTCGAGTTCTGGGATTTGGTGAATCGGCAGGACTGGGCCATTTGCGAGCGCGTGCAAAAGAGTCAGCTCCCGTGTCCACAAATTTGGGTATTACGCGCCGATGGAAGACCCCAGCCTCGGACATTCGCAACTACGTCGCGAAACGGCTCGGCGCGATTTAGAAATAACTAGGCGCCTCGCCGCCGCGCGCTAGCGCTTGCGATTCCCAAAAAATACAGCAGCCAGCCCGTTCCTAGCAGCACTCCGAGAGCCCCACGATTTTGATGACCGCCAGAAGTTTGTTTGTTTCGTCCGGCGACGGCACGGAGAGAAGGCCGATGGTGAACAACGTCGATGCAGATCCGACGCAGGCGACGAATCGTGCCACAGGGTTTTCCGCCAGGCACGCGGATCACTTCCAGACCAGCGTTGTTCCTTCTGAACCTTGAACATCGATGCGAGACGTACAGATAAGGAATGAAATAGGTGATGATCCCCATGCTTGCCAGGACATCGTACGCGCCTTTCACGCTGGTTCCCGCCTGGCCGAGGAACACAAACAAAATGCCCCAAACGATTTGCACCAGCAGCGAACATAAGGCGTCCCCCAGCGCGGATGAAGCTTTCAAAGGACGGAGGAAGAAAGCGATCGAGCCCGGCAACGAAGGGCAGCCTTGCCCTGGAAGCAAGAAACCCGCCGGAAGCGCCGAGGTTGCTGACGGAGATCAAGATCGCGGAGATGGGAATCACGCTGAACCAGCCGACGCGAAGGGCCGTCTTCGATATGGCCTGCATGAGCCCTTGCAAGTCGTTCACTTCACTGCTGGGCAAGGCCAGCAGGACGACCACGGTCCCGCCGATATAGCAAAATGTAACGATCAGCCCGGCGAAGAGGACGGCGCGCGGTATCGTGCGGCGGGAATCTTTAATTTCATCGGCCATGAACCGAGACCCGTTTCGCAACCGCCGAAGGCATAGCTGAGGTCGCCCAGAAAAGCATGTCCTTCAAATGCTGCTGGGAATGAGATTGTCCAGCGTGAAAGAAGTTGCCGAGCCAAACGTCTTCCAGGCGTACACCCATGACGACGAGAATCACCACGGGCACCCACATGCCGAAGGACCCGATGTTGTGCAGCCACTTGCCGACGTTGAGCCCGACGATATTCATCACGGTGATGGCCACCAGCGCGAAGAATCGAAAACCACATGCTAGTACGCTCTTGCTGCTGGAAAGATGAGTCCAATGGCCGCCGCGAACAAACAGCAGGTTACTTTGCGGCAGAAAAATAGAACGGCTGGGAAGTAGGGAAGATTGCTCGTCCAGTAAGGTCCAGCCAGACATGAAGCCGGAAAAATCCCCGAATCGCGCGTTTGCTCCAAACATAAAGGCCGCCTTCTTGCGGGTAGCGGGACGAGTTCGAGCACGGAAAGAGCAAGCGGCAAATAAGCAGAGCGACACATCTCGATCCAGATCACGATGGAGCTATGGGCCCGGCGAGCCGCCCGCGGTGCTGTCCAGCGCAGACTGATTCCCGTGACGACAGCAGAACATCACGAGGTCCGCAAGGAACCCATCACCCGGGGCGGCTGGGTGTTAGTTTGCGCGCGTGGCGGTGGAGTTGCGGCTGATTTCGCTTCCGGCTTGATCGGTCTGGTCGGCCATGTTCGCTCCTGCTTCAGCTAACGCTTGATGCTGCGATAGTCGCGCAGAAGCTTGCTTTGCCGCGTTGTGCCCGGGCGCTCCGCGTAACTCACCCGCCTCCGGGATGCGCGCCCGCTCCTGCACAAATACAATCCCTCGATGGGCGTGCGGTATTGCGCCCAGCCCGGCACCGGCCGCATGAAAAAAGCTTGCTCGAGATTCAAGTCGCCGTGAAAAATGTTGCCCTCCGATGGCAGACCGCATAGGTTCGCTCGAGGTCAATGGAGTGATCACTTGCCATCGCTTCAATGGCGCGGGACGTTGGGAGCGAAGATTCCGCAATTTTTTCACGGCTTTTTGCGATTGGCGAGCAAATCCGCGGTTTTTGATCCCACGTTCCTTCCGCGAGGCGGTACGGCACGTATTGCACGAAACAAGAGTGAGATGATGTTTGCCCGATGGGAGCGAGACTGTCATCGGCATTGGAAGCTACGGCGCAGTCCAGCCGCGGCTCCTCTGAGAATCTGGCCGGATGCAGCCGTCATCAGTGAGCTCATCGCTCACGCAAATTCGAGTGAACCGACGAGCGCCAGTAACCACATGCGACCCGCCTCGCTGCGGCGGAGTTCCAGGAGGAGTGGTCGCGGATTGTGGCTCTTCGGAAAGAACCATGTTTATTTTGGCGCAGGGCCCGGCCATCTTGATGCCGCGAATCCTTTCGCGAGAAGTCGCTCCGGCCAAATCGTTCGAATCGACCAGGGCGAGAAGCATGTGCGATTTCCGGATCATGCCAGCGGGCCTGCGCCATCAGGCGCGCCGTCGCTTCGTTGTAGGCACCGACCAGGTGCAGCGGCGGCTGACGCAGGATTGGCCAGCGGACCCAGGATGTTGAACACGGTGCGCACGCCGAGCGCGCGCGCGCATCGGGCGCGACCGCCTTCATTGCCGGGTGGTAGTAGGGCGCGAACAGGAAGGTGAAGTCGGTCGGCGTCAGGCAGGCGCCGCCGCGCGCTTCCTCGTCCAGCGGCAGCGGCAGGCCGAGCGCCTCGAGCACGTCCGCGCTGCCCGCAGCGGCTGGAGACCGAGCGGTTGCCGTGCTTCACCACCGGCACGCCGCAGGCGGCCGCCAGCAGCGCCGTGCCGGTGGAGATGTTGAGGCTGCCGGAGGCGTCGCCGCCGGTGCCGACGATGTCGATGGCGCGGCAGCCCGGCCGGCATGCTGCAGGACGCCGCGCCAGGCGGCGCATCGCACTGCGCGAAGCCGCGCACTTCCTCCGCCGTCACGCCCTTGCTGCGCGCAGCGCCGCGAGCAGCGCGCCTGCCATCGCGCGGCGCTCGGCGCGCGATCCGTCAGCGCGCACCAGCATCGCCTGCGCTCGTCGTGGCCCAGCGATCTGCGCGCTCCAGCAGCTCACGCAGCTCATGCGCGCAGCTGGGCCGATCCACGCATCGGCCTGCTCGCGCGCACCGTCGGCTGTAACGCGCAGGAAGTTCGCCATGCAGCTGCGGGCCCTCGGGCGTGAGCACGCTCTCCGGGATGGAACTGCACGCCTTCGACCGTGCAGCGTCGCGGTGCCGCACGCCCATGATCTCGCCTTCCGGCGTGCGCGCGCGTCACCTCGAGCACCGCCGGCACGGTCGCCGGCTGCGGCGATCAGCGAGTGATAGCGCCCGACCTCGCAGCGGCTGCGGCAGGCCCTGCGAACAGCGTCCGCCCGTCGTGCTGCACCGGCGAGGTCTTGCCGTGCATCAGCGCGCGGCGCGCACCACCTTGCCGCCGAACACTTCGACGATCGACTGGTGCCCCAGGCACACGCCGAACACCGGCATGCTGGCCGGCGAACGCGCGGATCATGTCCATCGACACGCCGGCATCGTGCGGCGTGCCCGGGCCCGGCGAGATGCACAGGTGCGATGGGGCCAGCGCGCAGCGCCTGCTGCGACGGTGATCTCGTCGTTGCGGTGCACGCTGCACGTCGGCGCCCAGCACCAGGAACGCCTGCACCAGGTTGTAGGTGAAGGAGTCGTAGTTGTCGATCAGGCAGCAGCCGAGCGTTTCACAGCCCCTCCTCCGCCAGTTGCCAGCGCGCGCGCAGCGCGGCGCTCTTGGCGAGCACTTCGTCGTACTCGGTCTCGGGCACGCTGTCGGCGACGATGCCGGCGCCCGCCTGGTAGCTGTATTCGTCGCCGTCGGAACACCAGCGTGCGGATGGTGATGGCCTGGTCCATGTCGCCGTGCGCGCCGAAGTAGCCGACCGTGCCGCCGTACAGCCCGCGGCTGCACCGGCTCGAGCTCGTCGATGATCTGCATGGCGCGCACCTTCGGCGCGCCCGACCAGCGTGCCGGCCGGAAACGCCGCCGCGAACAGATCGAAGGCATCGCGGCCCGGCGGCCAGCTCGCCGTGCACGCCGCTGACGATGTGCATCACGTGGCTGTAGCGCTCGATCGACGCGATACGGATTCACGCGCACCGTGCCGGCGCGCGCCACGCGCCCGAGATCGTTGCGCGCCAGGTCCACCAGCATCACGTGCTCGGCGTTTTCCTTCGGATCGGCCAGCAGGCGCCGCTCGTTCGCGCGATCGTCCGCCGGCGTCCGGCCGTGCGCGGCAGCGTGCCGGCGATCGGCCGCAGCTCGCGCGCGTCCGCCGTTGAGCTTCACCAGCGCCTCGGGCGAGGAACCGACCACCGTACACGCCACCGAGCGCGCAGTAGTACATGTAAGGAGAGGGATTGATGAGGCGCAGCGCGCGATACACCTGGAAGGGATCCAGGTCATGCGCGCCTCGAGAAGCGGCGAGGCCAGCACCAGCTGGTACACATCGCCGGCCGCGATGTACTTCCTGCGCGCGCCGCACGCCGGCCATGTAGTCCGCGCGCGCCAGCGATAGCCGAGGTCGCCGAAGCTGCGTATTGCCGCGCACGCGGCACGTCGGCAGCGCCGCCGCGCAGCGCGCGCGATCGACTTCGCGGCGCAGCGATCTGGCGCTCTGCCTCGGTGCCGGCATGCAGCAGCGCGATGCCGCGCGTCAGGTGATCGAACACCAGCAAGCGACTCGGCGCGACGTAGTGCAGCGTCGGGCGCCTCGCTGGCGCGCGTGCGCGTGCAGCCGGCAGCCGCTCGAAGATAGCGCACCACGTCGTAGGCGGCGAAGCCGACCAGCCCGCCGGCCAGCGGCACGCCCGGCGATCTCCGGCTGCGGCCGCGGCGCCGCGCGAGCGCGTCGCGCAAGCGCGCGCAGCAGCTCGTCGCGCGATGCCGGCACCGGCTAGCCGTGCGCGCACCGACGGTGAGCGCCGCTGCACATCGAGGCGCACTTCAAGGCCATCGCCGAAGCCGATGAAGGAATAGCGCGCCAGCCGCTCGCCGCCCTCGACGCTCTCCAGCAGGAAGCGCGGCTGGAACGCGGCCAGCTTGGCGAACGCCGAAACCGGCGTGTCCAGGTCCCCGGCGATGTCAAGTGGCGGTTTCAGAACCCTCCCGCTCAACAAGATTTTCAGGACAACAAAAACCCCATCCCGGTGGCGCCGGAGATGGGTTCTGGTTTATTGACCTTGCGGTTGCTTTATGCGCGTGCGTTGACGACCAGTGACCTCAGGGAGAGGGCCACCACCAGCGCCGGAAGGTGCGAGGAATTCGTCATCGCCCGGTATGGCTAGGCCCTCTGGTGGCGTCAAGAGACGGCCCCACATCCTCAGGCGCGCCGATTCCACGACCAATTCCACAGCCAATTCCCCAAACTCTGCGGTGAGGATCTCATTTGCACCACTGAACTGGCCTGGCTACCTGCAGCTCCATCACGCGCGAGTCCCGACGGGAAACAATATCGCTGCCCATCCTGGAATATCACGCTCACCCGGGGGCGGTCGGTGCCAGGCGGAAAGGGGCCGGTATGGGGTCCACCGGCGAACCTGGAATCCACCGGCAGTTTGCTCCGTCCTTGCTGGCACCTTCCACCATGCTGCCTTGTCCTCTGCCACGACCCGCAAGGGCCACGCGGAAAGCCTGCCTCCCGGACAATGCGTAATCAGCAGTCGAACATATGTCGTGGATGAAATCGCCGATATTGCGCATGGGTTGCATGAGACAGGCTTGCTTCCCAGATCGCTATCGGTGCGCACTGGATGCTGCCGTCAGCGACAACCGACGCGCCAGCTGCTGTAGGAGGATACCTACGACTCCACATGACCGATGCTGATAACGGGGAACAACGAGTACATGGGTTCTGCACGCATGAAAAACCGCTCAATGAACAAATCCCTGGGCCTGGGGTCTTTGCTGCTGCTGGGAATCGCCGCAGTGATGGTGTTGCGCGCGTGTGCGAAAAATGCAGCTGCCGCCAGACAAGCGGCCGCCAAGGCGGACAAGGCGCGCTGGGAGGCGAGGAGGTTCGCCGCCACGCAGCCTGACCTGGGATAACCTCAACCAATGCCGAATACTCATTGTTGATGATCACGCAGTAGTGCGCTGGCCTGCGTCAGATTCTCTGGAGAACCAATCCATCGGGGAAGTGGACGAGGCTGCGACCACGAACAGGCCCTGAACCAAGCTGCGCCAGGGAGAGTGGGACCGAGTCTGGACATCAACATGCCGGGT